>Ga0233424_10000019_pt1 | contig 224233 bp, 178 predicted proteins | sample Watercolumn_Towu_FD_181011 | JGI IMG/M metagenome (GOLD analysis project Ga0233424, IMG submission 181011) | Freshwater microbial communities from Lake Towuti, South Sulawesi, Indonesia - Watercolumn_Towuti2014_125_MG | ecosystem: Environmental > Aquatic > Freshwater > Lake | place... | reverse complement strand
CCCTGCGGGATGAAGATGATCCGCGTCACCGCGAACAGCAAGACGGTGGCCATCGCCAGCAGCGCGTAGATCGCGCCGTTGGTGACACCGTCCAACGCGAGGATGCTCGCGATCGAGAGGTCCATGGGGAGAGCCTCGGAGGGTTGTTCTGCTACGAAGAAGAGAGGCGTCGGGCCCGGTCAGGCCGCTGACCGGAGCACCGACGCCGGTCAGGCGAGATCAGTTCTCGAGCTTCCAGTCGCCGTTGACGACCTTCAGGATCACGCCGGTCTCGGTGGTGAAGCCCCAGTGGTTGTCCTTGGTGTAGGTCAGCACGCCCTGCGACACCACGGTGCGGCCCATCGTCTCGATCGCGTCGCGCAGCGCGGTGCGGAACTCCTTCGTGCCCGGCTTGCCCTTCTTCAGCGCCACCGGCACGGCCTTCTCGAGCACGACGATGGCGTCGTACGCATGCGCGCCGAACTGGTTGCGGCTGCCGGCGCCATAGGCCTTCTCGTACTTCTGCACGAAGTCCAGCGCCAGCTTCTTCGACGGGTGGCTGTCGGACAGCTGTTCCGGGGCCACCGCCGGGCCGGAGACCACGAAGGTGCCTTCGACGTCCTTGCCGCCGATGCGCATCAGGTCGCGCGTGGCCGCGGCGTGCGTCTGGTAGACCTTGCCCTTGAAGCCGCGCTCGATCAGTGCCTTTTCCGGCATCGCGGCGCCCGAGCCCGAGGCGACCACGAGAATCGCGTCCGGGTTGGCGGAGGCCAGCTTCAGGGCCTGGCCGGTGACCGCGGTGTCCGAACGGGCGAAGCGTTCGACCGCGGTGATCTTCGGGCCGCCGAGCTGCTGGGACTGCGCGGTGAAGTCGCGCAGCCAGCTCTCGCCGTAGGCATCGGTGTAGCCGAGGAAGCCCACGGTCTTGATGCCCTGCTTCTTCATGTGCTCGACGAGCGCATGGGCCATCACCGCGTTGCCCTGCGGCAGGCGGAACATCCAGGCGTCCTTGCCAGCCGGCAGCACGGCCGGCGACATCGACAGTTGAACCGTCTCCGATTCGGCAATGGGTCCTGCCATCGCGATCGCCACCGGCGTGGCGGCAGAGCCGACGATCACGTCGGCCTTGTCCTCGCTGATCAGGCGCTTGGCGTTTTGCACGCCCTTCGAGGGATCGCTGGCATCGTCCAGCACGATCACGTTGAGCTTCTCGCCAGCGAGCGTCTGCGGCCAGAGCTTGACATAGTTGGCCACCGGGATGCCCAGGCCGTTGGCCGGGCCGGTCAGCGGCAGCGACACACCGACCGTGATGTCGGCCTGCGCGGCACCCGCCAGCGCGACCAGGCCGGCGGCCACGAGGGAACGGAGCGTGAACTTCATGGAGTCTCCTGAGTGTGATCGATCAGCGCGGCGCGAGCCGCAGCGCACCATCCAGCCGGATGGTCTCGCCATTCAAATGCGTGTTGGTGACAACGTAGGCCACCATCGACGCGAACTCCTCGGGCTTGCCGAGGCGCTTGGGGAACGGGATCGACGCGGCCAGCGACTGCTGCACCTCGGCCGGCAGTTCGTGCATCAGCGGCGTCAGGAAGATGCCGGGGGCGACGGTGCAGATGCGGATGCCCCACTGCGCCATGTCGCGGGCCAGCGGCAGCGTCATGCCGACGATGCCGCCCTTCGACGCCGCATAGGCCTCCTGGCCGACCTGGCCGTCGAACGCAGCGACCGAGGCGGTGCAGACCATCACGCCGCGTTCGTTGTCTTCCAGCGGTTCCAGCTTGGCGATGCGCGCCGCGGTGAGCCGCACCATGTTGTAGGTGCCGATCAGGTTGACGCGGATGGTGCGCTCGAAGTCTTCCAGCGGTGCCGGTGAGCCGTCGCGCTGGATGATGCGCTTGGCGCCGCCGATGCCGGCGACGTTCATCACGATGCGGGCCGGGCCGTGCGCGGCCTCGGCCTGGTCGAGCGCGGCGTTGACCTGCTCGGTGTTGGTGATGTCGCAGCGGATGCCCAGGCCGCCGATCTCGCCGGCCACGCGGGCGACGCCTTCGGCGTTGACATCCAGCAGCGTGACCTTCGCGCCCTGGCGGGCCAGCTCGCGGGCCACCGCCTCGCCGAGCCCGGAGCCGGCGCCGGTGACGATCGCGGCTTGTCCTTGGATCTGCATGTTGTTTCCTTCTCGGTGGGTCAACCAGCGCTCAGCGCTTGTTGGGCAGGATGATGTAAGGGTCGGCGCCGGTGCCTTCGTACAGCGCTTCGACCAGCGCGGCGCGGGCGCTCAGCACCGCGCGCTGGTTGATCGAGCCCTTGTCGGTGATCTCGCCCTTGTCGATCGACGGCGGCTCCACCAGCACGTGCATGCGGGCGATGCGGTTGGCACTGCCCGAACCTTCCTGCCACAGCCGGTCGGCCAGGGCCTGGAAAAAAGCACGCACCGAGGGGTGGTGCAGGATCTCGGGCAGCGGCGTGTCCGGCGGCAGGTCGGCCAGCTTCGCGCAGTCGGTGGGGCGCGGCACGATCAGCGCGGCGAGCTCGTCGCGGTTCAGGCCGGCGATCACGGCGTCGTGCACGCACGGGTCGCCGGCCAGCACGATCTTCGCGCGCAGCGGACCCACGCTGACGAAGGTGCCGGTGGAGAGCTTGAAGTCCTCGGCGATGCGGCCGTCGAACACGAGACCCTGGCGATGGTCGCCCGCGTCGACCCACTTCACCGCGTCGCCGGTGCAGTAGAAGCCTTCTTCGTCGAACGCCTCGGCGGTGACCTCGGGGTCGTGCCAGTAGCCCGGCATCACGTTGGGGCCGCGGAAGCGCACCTCGGTCTTGTCGCCCATCGGCACCAGCTTGACCTCGACACCGGGCACCGGCAGGCCGATCACCGCCGCGGGGCCGTCCTTGATGAACGAGTGCATGCAGGTGGGCGCGGTCTCGGTCATGCCCAGGCCGTTGATCAACTGCAGGCGTTGGCCGGTGACGGCCTCGGCGTGGCGGTCGAGTGCATCGCGGGTGGCCTGCGACAGGCCGGCGCCGCCACATTCATAGGCCTGCAGGCGGCTGAAGAAGTTCTGCCGCAGCGCCGCGTCGTCGTCCATCGCCGCGCACAGCTCGGCATAGCCCTTGGGCACGTTGAAGTAGATCGTCGGGGCGATCTCCTTCAGGTTGCGGATGGTCTCGGCGATGCCCTTCGGCGTGGGCTTGCCGTCGTCCATGTACAGCGTGCCGCCGTTGAACAGCACGATGCCGATGTTGTGGTTGCCGCCGAAGGTGTGGTTCCACGGCAGCCAGTCGACCACGACCGGCGGCTCGTCCTGCAGGAAGGCGAGTGCCTGCGCGATCATCTGCTGGTTGGCGGTCCACATGCGGTTCGTGACGATCACGCCCTTGGGCTGCTTGGTCGAGCCCGAGGTGAACATGATCTTCGCGATCGTGTCGCCGTTGGTGGCGGCATGCGCGGCGGCACCGCTGGCGGCCGGCTCGGTGGCCAGCAGCGTCTCGAAGCGGGTGCTGGCGCGGCCTTCGACCTCGCCGTGCGTGACCACCACCTCGGTGCCCGCGTCGACGCAGGCGTTGAGGCCGCGGCTGAACGGCTCGCCATGGCTCGCGAACACCAGGCCCGGGTTCAGCTTGCCGAGGATGTGGCGCAGCTTGCCGTAGTCCTGCGCGATCAGCGAGTAGGCGGCCGACACGGTGGTGGTGGGCACGCCGGCCCACAGCGCGCCGAGCATCAGCGTCAGGTGCTCGAGGTCGTTGTCGCTGAGGATGACGATCGGCCGCTCGGCGGACAGGCCGCGGTCGGTGAGCGCCTGGCCCACCGCCTGCGCACGCTGCAGCATCTGGGCGTAGGTGATGCGGATCCAGTCGCCGCCGCCGGGGGCGCGGCGGGCGACGAACAGGCGGTCGGGCGCGACGCGGGCCCAGTGTTCGAGCCGGTCGGCCAGGCGCTCGGGATGCTCGCCCAGCGGCTCGGTGGAGCGCAGCACGCGCACGCCATCGGCACGCTGCTCGAGCGTGGCGTCGAGGCAGCCGCCGACGCGTATTTCTCGATAACGAGGCGACGCCATCGTCACTCCTTGACCACCTTGGCCGCCTTGCCGGCGAGGAAGGCCTTCAGGCGTTCCTGCGCTTCTGGCGTGTTGCTGGCCACCGCGGCCATCAGCGATTCGGTGAACAGGCCTTCGTTCGGGCTCTGCTCGACGATGCGCGGCAGGGCGTGCATCACCGCAAAGGCGGTCATCGGCGAGTTGCCGGTGATCTTCTTGGCCAGCTCGAAGGCCTTCTGCAGCCCCTGTTCCTTCTCGACCAGGTAGTTGACGACGCCGAAACGTTCACCGGCCTCGGCATCGAACACGCGGCCGGTGAGCATCATGTCGGTCATGCGGGCGGTGCCCATCAGGCGCGGCACGCGCACCGAGCCGCCGCCGCCGACGAAGATGCCGCGCTGGCCTTCGGGCAGGCCGAAGTAGGCCGACGGTTCGGCCACGCGCAGGTGGCAGCTGGCGGCCAGTTCGAGGCCGCCGCCGATCACCGCACCGTGCAGCACGGCGATCACGGGAACCTTGCCGAACTGGATGGCATCGAAGCAGGCGTGCCAGCCGCGCGAGTGCTGGACGGCGCCGAGGATGTCGCGCTCGACCAGCTCGGAGAGGTCGAGCCCGGCGCAGAAGTGCTCGCCCTCGCCGCTGATGATGACCGCGCGGGTGGCGGCCGGCAGGTTCACGAAGACGGTGTGGATCTGCTCGATCAGGCCGTCGTTGATGGCGTTGCGCTTGGCCGGGCGGTTCAGGCGCAGGTGCAGCACCGGGCCGGCTTCGCTGACCTGCACGAGATCGAGGGCGCCCAGCAGGCCGGTGGCGGGGGTGAAGTTCTCGGTCATGCTGAGGCAGTCAGTTGTTTCGATGATGAATTAATCGCTGGCCGGGATCATGCGTTCAAACGCGCGACAGGTGCAATACGTTTTGCCCTGAAGCTAGGGTTTGCCCCTAATCCATCACCAGGCGAATAGTTCAAGAATTGAAAGACTTTCGGTGCGAGAGCGCCGTGCGCACGTCCGTTCCTGTCGAGGAGTCGAAATCCGATGGCCGCCTACCTGCCGTATGGTCTTTACTGGTCCACCCCGTTCGCCAAGTGGCAGGGCTCGTTGGCCCATCTCAACCCGCTGCGCCTGGTGGCCGAGACCGCCCGCAGCGCGCTCGCGGCGCGCGAGATGCCGCTGGCCGACATCGACCTGGGCATCCTCGGCCTCACCAACCCGTACCCCGGCAGCTTCTACGGGCTGCCGTACGTCACCGGCCTGATCGGCATCGACGGCGTGGCCGGCCCGACGGTGCAGCAGGCCTGCGCCACCAGCGTGCGCGCGCTGCAGATGGCCGCGCAGGAGATCGGCGGCGGCACCGCGCAGTGCGCGCTGCTGCTGATGGCCGACAAGCAGTCCAACGGCCCCACCGTGATGTACCCCGACCCCACCGGCTCGGGCGGCTACGGCGTGGTCGAGCGCTGGGTGCCCGACAACATGGGCCGCGACCCCTACGCACAGAACTCGATGCTGCAGACCGGCGAGAACGTCGCCGCGCGCTACGGCATCTCCACCGCCGAGCAGCACGCGTTGAAGCTGCACCGCCACGAGCAGTACCAGGCGGCCATTGCCGACGACCGCGCGTTCCAGCGCCGCTACATGGTCGACGTGCCGATCACCGACGCCGCCTTCAAGAAGCAGAAGGGCGTGCTGTCGGCCGACGAGGGCATCTTCCCGACCACCGTCGAGGGCCTGGCGAAGCTGAAGCCGGTGATGGAGGGCGGCACCGTCACGTTCGGTGGCCAGACGCACCCGGCCGACGGCAACGCCGGCGCCATCGTCACGACCCGCGAACGCGCCAAGGCGCTGTCGCGCGACCCGGCGATCGAGATCGAGCTGGTGTCGTTCGGCATGTCGCGCGCCGACAAGGGCTACATGCCTGCGGCCCCCGGCCCGGCGGCGCTGCGCGCGCTGCAGCACGCCGGCCTGACGATCGGCCAGGTCGACGCGGTGAAGACGCACAACCCGTTCGCCGTCAACGACATCGCCTTTGCCCGCGACACCGGCTTCGCGTGGGAAAAGATGAACAACTATGGCAGCTCGATCATCTGGGGCCACCCGCAGGCGCCCACCGGGCTGCGCGGCGTGATCGAGCTGGTCGAGGAGCTGGTGCTGCGCGGCGGCGGCATCGGCCTGTTCACCGGCTGTGCCGCCGGCGACACCGGCCTGGCCACCGTGGTCCGTGTGACCGACGCGCGCCGCTGATCCCCCTTTTCAAAGTCTCCGGAGAACCCCATGAAGCTCATCAGCGCTGACGACGTCGGCCGCCTGATCCCCGACGAAGCCACCATCTTCCTCGGCGGCCTGGCCGTGACCAGCCTGCCCGAGGAGGTGCTGCAGGGCGTGGAGCGCCACTTCCTGGCCACCGGCCATCCGCAACGCCTCACCACCTGGGCCTGCGGTGCCGTGGGCAACTCGGGCGAGGCGGGCATGAAGCACTTCGCCCATGCCGGCATGATCAAGCGCGTGGTGGCGGGCCACTTCGGCCAGACCGGCAAGGAAATGATGAAGATGGTCTTCGACGGCGAAGTCGAGGCCTACAACTTCCCGCAGGGCTCGCTCTCGCACCTGACGCGGCAGATCGCCAACAAGTCGCCCGGGCTGCTGACGAAGGTCGGCCTGGGCACCTTCGTCGACCCGCGCCTGGAAGGCGGCAAGATGAACGGCAACTCGAAGGAGGACCTGGTCAAGCTGGTCGAGTTCGAGGGCGAGGAGTGGCTGTACTACCCGCCGCCGAAGATCGACGTGGCCATCATCCGCGGCACGCTGATCGACGAGAAGGGCAACCTGACGCTGGACAAGGAAGGCATGCTGCTCGAGCAGCTGTCGATCGCGCAGGCGGCCAAGCGCTGGGGCGGCATCGTCATCGCGCAGGTGGAGCAGGTGGTCAAGGCCGGCTCGCTGCACCCGAAGGCGGTGAAGGTGCCGGGCCTGCTGATCGACTACGCGGTGATCGGCAAGCCCGAGAACCACATGCAGTCCATCACCACCCAGTTCAACCCGGTGTTCTCGGGCGACGTCAAGGTGGCGCTGAACAGCCTCGAGCCGATGCCGCTGGACGAGCGCAAGGTGATCGCGCGCCGCGCCGCGTGCGAGGTGCGCCCGGGCTCCGTGACCAACCTGGGCATCGGCATTCCGGCGGGCATCCCGTCGGTGGCGGCCGAGGAGGGGGTGTCCGACCTGCTGACGCTGTCGATCGAGAGCGGCGTCAACGGCGGCGTGCCGGCGCAGCTGGGCGACTTCGGCCTGGCGTACAACGCCGAGTCGATCATCGAGCAGAGCTCGCAGTTCGATTTCTACGACGGCGGCGGCCTCGATGCCAGCTTCCTCGGCCTGGCGCAGACCGACCTGCATGGCAACGTCAACGTCAGCAAGTTCAACGGCCGGCCGGTGGGCTGCGGTGGTTTCATCAACATCACGCGCTCGACCAAGAAGCTGGTGTTCTGCGGCACCTTCACCGCCGGTGGCCTGAAGGTAGAGGTCGGCGGCGGGCAGCTGAAGATCGTGCAGGAAGGGCGCTCGCGCAAGTTCATCCAGCAGGTCGAGCAGGTCACGTTCAACGGCCACGACGCCGCGCTGCGCGAGCAGGAAGTGGTGTTCGTCACCGAACGCGCGGTGTTCCACCTGCGCGAGGACGGCCTGGAGCTCACCGAGATCGCCCCCGGCGTCGACCTGGACCGCGACGTGCTCGCGCACATGGACTTCAAGCCCATCCTGCGCGACGTGAAGACGATGGATCCGCAGATGTTCGAAGCGGTGTGGGGCGGCCTCGCCCGGCACGTGTCGGCCTGACCGTTCAACAGGATCACCCCGTGAGCCACTTCTCCGCTGCCTTCAACGACATCTGGCTGATCGACGGCGTGCGCACGCCGATGGTCGACTACTGCGGCGCCTTCGGCGGGCTCTCGCCCACCGACATGGGCATCAAGGTCGGCCGCGAGGCGCTGGCCCGCGCCGGCGTGCAGGGCGCCGAGATCGACACCGTGGTCACCGGCTCGATGGCGCAGGCCGATGTCGATGCCTACTGCCTGCCGCGCCACATCGGGCTGTACAGCGGCGTGCCCATCGAGGTGCCGGCGATCCTGGTGCAGCGCATCTGCGGCACCGGCTTCGAGCTGTTCCGCCAGGCGGCCGACCAGATCACGCTCGGCTACGCCAACGCGGCGCTGGTGGTCGGCACCGAGTCGATGACGCGCAACCCGATCGCCTCGTACACGCACCGCACCGGCTTCAAGCTGGGCGCGCCGGTGGAGTTCAAGGACTTCCTGTGGGAGGCGCTCGACGACCCCGCGGCGAAGGTCTCGATGATCCAGACCGCCGAGAACCTGGCCAGGAAGTACGGCATCACCCGCGAGGAGGTCGATGCCTTCGCGGCGCGCTCGTTCGAGAAGGCGCTGGCCGCGCAGGCGGCGGGCGTGTTCGCCGAAGAGATCGTGCCGGTGGCCACCGAGGTGTTCGAACTCGCCGGCTACGAGCCGCGGGGCATCAAGCTGCCCAGCAAGGTCAAGCTGGCCGAGGCCGACACGCACCCGCGGCCCTCGCCGCTGGAGGCGCTGGCCAAGCTGCGCACCGTCTACCCGGGCGGCGTGCAGACGGCGGGCAACAGCTCGGCGCTGGTCGATGCGGCGGCGGGCGCGGTGGTCACCAGCGGTGCCTTCGCCCGCGAGCGCGGCCTGCAGCCGATCGCCCGCGTGGCCGCTGCCGCCGCGGCCGGCGTGCCGCCGGAGATCATGGGCATCGGCCCGGCCCCGGCGATCCGTGCGCTGCTGGCGCGCACCGGCCTGACGCTGGACCAGATCGACCTGTTCGAGATCAACGAGGCGCAGGGCGCGCAGACGCTGGCGGTGCAGCGCGAACTGGGCTTCGACATCGAACGGCTGAACGTCAACGGCGGCGCGATCGCGCTGGGCCACCCGCTGGCCGCCACCGGCGTGCGCCTGACCGTGACGCTGGCCAAGGCGCTGAAGCGCCGCGGCAAGCGCTGGGGCATCGCGTCGGCCTGCGTGGGGGGCGGGCAGGGCATGGCACTGCTGATCGAGAACACCTCGCTTTGAACCCTCTCCTCGCGGGAGAGGGCAGGGAGAGGGGGTCGGGCCGGACCGCGAACCTTGCGCGGCCGCACCCCTCTCCCCAACCCTCTCCCGCAAGGGGAGAGGGAGCCCAATGAACTCAGCCGGCGGCGCGCAGCCGCATCATCATGACGAGCTGGTTGCGCAGCGTCTTCAGCAGCGCGAAGGTCGCCTCGTCCACCGCCAGGCTGTGGGCGGCCGGGCGGTCGCCGTAGATCAGCCCGGCGCAGCGGCCCTGCACGGTCAGCGGCAGCAACAGGAAGGTCGGCGCGCCGACTTGTACCTTGTACCAGCCGGGCAGGCGCTGCGCGATCACCGGGTCGGCGGCGTCGGAGATCAGCGTGTCGGCGTTTTTCGCGCACAGCAGGCCGAACAGGTCCGACGGCGGGTCGAGCGGGATGCGGAACTTCGTCGCCGTCGCCATTGCCGCTGCGTCGTGGCCGAGCACACCGACCAGCGGGCCGCCGCCCGGGTCGCGCAGGCAGACGATGGCGCGCTGCAGCTGCAGCGTGGCCGCCAGCAGTTGCAGCACCTGCTGCAGCACCTGGGTCAGCGGCACGTCGCCCATCGCGGCCTGGCTGATCGCCTCGATGCCGCGCGAGAGGGCGTCGGTCACCGCCGGCGAGGCCGCGGCCGGCTTGCCCGCGGGGCGGGCCGGAGCGGCGGTCTTGGCGGCCGGCTTGGCGGCGGGGGTCATGGGCCCGCTCAGCTTGGTCGGCGTGGTCGGCGTGGCGGGGGCGGCGGTCTTCTTGGCCGCCGGCTTCGTGCCCGGCCGCGGCAGGCCCAGCGTCTTGGCGACGTCGAACCATTTCTGCATGGCGCGCTCGACGAGCCCTTCCATGTCCTCGAGCTTCAGGCCCAGCGGGATGCCCCACTGCGCATGGAAACGCTCGGCGGCGGCGAGCCGCTCGGCGCCGGGCAGGCGCAGCAGCTCGCGGCCCAGCGCGTTGGCGCCGGTGACCACCATGCGCAGGTACTCGTGCGGCTCGGCGGGCTTCTCGGGGTCCTCGGGCACCATCGGGCGCAGCGACTGCACCAGCGATTCCGGCCAGCCCCATTGCTGCGCGATCTCGATCGTCAGCTCGTCGTAGGTCAGGCCCATCACCTCCTTCTGCAGGCGGGCGTGGCCGTCGCGGTCGGTGGCGGCGAGGCCTTGTTCCTCCGCCTGGGTCTCGATCTGCAGCGCCTCCTCCTGCAGGTGCAGGTTCGCCAGCATCTTGCCCAGGTGCTGGAACAGCGCGCTGATGTACGCGTTTTCCTCGGTCTGCCGCATCGGGCACATCTCGTGCGCCAGGATCGCGGCCATCAGGCTGTGCGCGAATTCCTCGCGCATGCGTTCGGCATGCGGGCCCTTCGGCAGCTTGTCGAACAGCATCACCGAGCCGGCCAGCATGCCCACCGGCGAAAAGCCCATCAGCGCGATCGCGCGGCTGACCGTGGTGATCGTGCCGCCGCCGACGGTGCTGTAGAACGCGGTGTTGATCAGCCGCAGCAGCTTGTTGGTGACCGAGACGTCGGTCAGGATCTGGTCGGTGAAAACGCGCAGGTGGGCGGTTTCGGAACGGGCCACCGACTGGATGGTGCGGATCGATTCGCGCACCGCCGGGAAATCGGCGCTGCGGCTCATCTTGTCGGACAGGCGGGCCAGCAGGGCCTCGCGCATCACCGCGACGGGATCGGCTTCCGCTTCGGCCTCCGCCGCGGCGTCCTCGCCAGGGGGCACGGCGTCCGGTGCGCCCTCGGGCAGCGGCTCGCCGGGGGCCTCGGCCGTCGGCGCGGCGGGGGTCAGGTGTTCGGACATCACAGGCTCGTCAAGACGACTGCTTCTGGTCCGCTCGAGCGGACCGGCGCAGCCTGGGATGCGCGCCATGCGCACCGCTGCGCCCGATTGTCGAAGTGTTGCCTGCCGGTGAAGCGCCGAACAGCGCCCCTCAAAGCCCCGCTAAGCGGCGGATTGCGCGCTTTGCATGTTTTGCGCGAATCAGCCGTTGACGGCCGGGCGCAGCTGCGCGCGCAGGCCGAAGCGCTGGCGCACCGACTGCACGATGCCGGCCGCATCGAGCCCGTGCTGGGACAGCAGCCAGGCCGGGTCGCCGTGTTCGATGAACTGGTCCGGCAGGCCCAGGCGCAGCACCGGCGTGGCGAGGCCGGCCTCCTGCAGCGCCTCGAGCACCGCGCTGCCGGCGCCGCCGGGCAGGCTGCCTTCCTCCACTGTCACCAGCGCGTCGTGCGAGCGCGCCAGGCGCTCCACCAGCGCGGTGTCCAGCGGCTTGACGAAGCGCATGTTGGCGACGCTGGCGTCCAGCGTGTCGGCGGCGTCGAGCGCGGCGTACAGCAGCGTGCCGAACGCCAGGATGGCGATGCGCGGCGAGGCGCCGCCGGCGGCCAGGCCGCTCTCGCGGCGCACCTCGCCCTGGCCCCACGGCAGCTCGTCGAGCAGCTGTGAAGGGGCCACGCCGGCACCGGCGCCGCGCGGGTAGCGCACCGCCACCGGTTGCGGCCGGTGGTAGGCGCTGGTCAGCGCACGGCGCAGCTCGGCCTCGTCGGCCGGCGCGATCATCGCCATGTTCGGGATGCAGCGCACGAACGGTATGTCGAACGCCCCCATGTGCGTCGCGCCGTCGGCGCCGACGATGCCGGCGCGGTCCAGCGCGAACAGCACCGGCAGGTTCTGCAGCGCGACGTCGTGGATCAGCTGGTCGTAGGCGCGCTGCAGGAAGGTGGAGTAGATCGCCACCACCGGCTTCAGCCCTTCGCAGGCCAGGCCGGCGGCGAAGGTGACCGCGTGCTGCTCGGCGATGCCGACGTCGTGGTAGCGCGCCGGGAAGCGCTTGTGGAACTCGACCATGCCCGAGCCCTCGCGCATCGCCGGCGTGATGGCCACCAGCGACGGGTCGACGACCGCCATGTCGCACAGCCACTGGCCGAACACCTGGGTGAAGGTCTGCTTCGGCGCCGTGGCCGGCTTCTGCAGGCCGATCGCGGGATCGAACTTGCTGGGGCCGTGGTAGGCGATCGGGTCGGCCTCGGCCAGCGCATAGCCGTAGCCCTTCTTCGTGACCACGTGCAGGAACTGCGCCCCGGGCTTGTCGCGCAGGTTCTCCAGCGTGGGGATCAGCGCATCGAGGTCGTGGCCGTCGATCGGGCCGACGTAGTTGAAGCCGAACTCCTCGAACACCGTGCCGGGGGCGACCATGCCCTTGGCGTGTTCCTCGAAGCGGCGCGCCAGTTCCAGCAGCGGCGGGGCGTTTTTCAGCACCTGCTTGGCGCCTTCGCGCGCGGCGGCGTAGAACTTGCCGCTCATCAGGCGCGCGAAGTACTTGTTCAGCGCGCCCACCGGCGGGCTGATCGACATGTCGTTGTCGTTCAGCACCACCAGCAGGTTCGGCACCTTGCCGTCGTGCGGCATGCCGCCGTTGTTCAAGGCCTCGAAGGCCATGCCGGCGGTCATCGCGCCGTCGCCGATGATGGCCACGCAGTGGCGCGATTCGCCCTTCTGCTGGGCCGCCATGGCCATGCCCAGCGCCGCCGAGATCGACGTGGACGAGTGCGCCGTGCCGAAGGTGTCGTACTCGCTCTCGTCGCGACGCGGGAAGCCCGACAGGCCGCCCGCCTGGCGCAGCGTCGGCATGCGCTCGCGCCGGCCGGTCAGCATCTTGTGCGGGTAGGTCTGGTGGCCGACGTCCCACACCAGCCGGTCGCGCGGCGTCTGGAAGACGTAGTGCAGCGCGATCGTCAGCTCCACCGTGCCGAGGTTCGACGACAGGTGGCCGCCGGTGCGCGCGACGTGGTGCAGCAGATCCTGCCGCAGTTCGCCGGCCAGCTGCTTGAGCTCCGCCCGGCTGAGGCTGCGCAGGTCGGCGGGGACGTGGATGCGCTGGAGCACGCTCTGGGAGGAGTTCGTCATGTCGTCGGGAACAGCGGCGGCGTCGGGACGGAGGGAGGCGGAGGTCATGAGGTGCGTTCGACGACCCGGTCGGCCAGGAGCGCCAGCGCACCGACGCCCGGCAGTTCGCAGGCCTGCAGCGCCGCGTGTGCCGCACGGTGCAGTGCCGCGGCGCGCGCGCGGGCGCCGTCCAGGCCCAGCAACGACACGTAAGTGGGCTTGTTCGCGTCGGCATCCTTGCCGGCGGTCTTGCCGAGGGTCTCGGAGGCCTGCGTCACGTCGAGGATGTCGTCCACCACCTGGAAGGCCAGGCCGATCGCGGCGCCGTAGGCCTCGAGCGCCTGCCACGCCCCCGGCCGGGTCGGCCCGCAGGCCGCCCCCATCAGGACGCTGGCCTGCAACAGGGCCCCGGTCTTGCGGCGGTGCATGTCCTGCAGCGTCGGTTCGTCGAGCTGGCGGCCGACGTTGGCGAGGTCGATCGCCTGGCCGCCGGCCATGCCCTGCACGCCGGCCGCGCGCGACAGCAGCCGCACCAGCCGGGCCTGCAGCGCCGCCGGCACCTCGGTCTCGTCCGGCGTCAGCACCTCGAACGCCAGCGCCTGCATCGCATCGCCGGCCAGCATCGCCGCGGCCTCGCCGTACTGCACGTGCACGGTGGGCTTGCCCCGTCGCAGCACGTCGTTGTCCATGCACGGCATGTCGTCGTGGATCAGCGAGTAGGCGTGGATCAGCTCCACGGCGCAGGCCGCGCGCAGCGCCGCCTCGCAGTGGCCCTGGACCGCCTGCGCGGCCGCCAACACCAGCAGCGGGCGCAGCCGCTTGCCGCCGTCGAGCACGCCGTAGCGCATCGCCTCGCCGAGCGCGGCAGGGGCGTCGGCGGCGACGAAGCGGTCGAGCGCCGCCTCGACGGCACGCAGCTCGCCATGCATCCAGGGGTCGAAATCAGCGGCCGTCATCGGCATCTTCCCAGGCCTTCAGCTGGCCGTCCTCGAGCACCTTCACCTGTTGCTCGACGGCCGCCAGCCGCGTGCGGCAGAACGCCAGCAGCTCGGCGCCCCGCTGGTAGCTGCCCAACAGCTGGTCCAGCGGCAGCTGCGCGCTTTCCATCGCCTGCACCAGGCGTTCGAGTTCGCCGAGCGCCTCTTCGTACTTCAGGGGCGGGTCGGTGTCGTCTGGGGAGCGGGCAGCGGGGCGGGCCATGCGTTCTGGAAAAAGCGGTCCGTGATTGTAGGGGTGTCGTTTGCGGGCCTTCCCCGGCCCGCCGGCGCCCCGCCGTGGCACAAGTCCTTTGCGGACGCATGTCCGGGGCCGCCGGCGCGGCGCGAGGACTTGGCCGACGACAGGGCGCGGCGGCGGGGACGCCGCTAAAATCCGCGTCCCGCTGCGACTGTCCCGGTCGCGGCGGTTCCTGTTCCATCCCGGCCGGCAGCCCGCACATGGGGGCACTGCCGGAGGCGACGGCCAACCTGGCCCTCGGCACACAGGACCCCGGCGGGTTGCCCAAGCCATCGGGGTCGTGTGCCAAGCAGGGTCGGGGACTAGGCCTGGGGTGGAGTGTCCTGACCTTCCGTGGAGACCCTGGGGATCATGTCCGATCTGAGCATCTCGCTGGACGCGCTCGCGCAGAGCCGTACCCAGTTGCCGGTGACAAGTTATTTCGACCCGAACTTGTACGAACAGGAGATGCGTCTGATCTTCGATGTCGGTCCGCGCTACCTCGGCCACGCGCTGATGGTGCCCGAGGTCGGCGACTTCCATGCCCTTCCCCAGGAGGGCGAGGGCCGTGCGCTGGTGCGCACCGCCCAGGGCGTGCAGCTGATCTCCAACGTCTGCCGCCACCGTCAGGCCGTGATGCTGAAAGGCCGCGGCCAGACCGGCGAGCGCATCGTCTGTCCGCTGCACCGCTGGACCTACGACACGCAGGGCGCGTTGATCGGCGCGCCGCACTTCGCCAGCGACCCTGGCCTGCACCTGAAGCACTACCCGGTGCGCGAATGGAACGGCCTGATCTTCGAGGACAACGGCTGCGACGTGCACGGCCACCTCGCCGGCCTGGGCCCGCGCGCCGACCTCGATTTCTCCGGCTACGTGTTCGACCGGGCCGAGATGCACGTGTGCCACTACAACTGGAAGACGTTCATCGAGGTCTACCTCGAGGACTACCACGTCGGCCCGTTCCACCCCGGCCTGGGCAACTTCGTCACCTGCGACGACCTGCGCTGGGAGATGGGCCGCGAGTACTCGGTGCAGACGGTCGGCGTGGCGCAGGCCAACGGCCAGGCGCTGGGCCGCTCGGGCTCGGCCACCTACCACCGCTGGCACCAGCAGGTGCTGCAGTTCCAGCAGGGCCGCAAGCCCAGGCACGGCGCGATCTGGCTGACCTACTACCCGAACATCATGGTCGAGTGGTACCCGAACGTGCTGACGGTCTCGACGCTGTACCCGCAGGGCCCGGACAAGACCCTCAACGTGGTGGAGTTCTACTACCCCGAGGAGATCGCCGCGTTCGAGCGCGAGTACATCGAGGCCCAGCAGGCCGCCTACATGGAGACCTGCATCGAGGACGACGAGATCGCCGAGCGCATGGACGCCGGCCGCCGCGCGCTGATGCAACGCGGCGACAACGAGGTCGGCCCGTACCAGAGCCCGATGGAGGACGGCATGCAGCATTTCCACGAGTGGTACCGGCGCAAGATGGGCGACGCCGTCTAGCCCGCGACCCCCCCCTGCCTGTTCGCATGGCCGCCCGCGGGCGGCCGTTTTGTTCCCGAAGCCCTGTGGTTGCCGATGTCCGCCCCGCTGTTGATGGTCCTGGCCTCGTTCCTGTTCGCGACGATGAGCCTGTGCGTGAAGATGGCGTCGGCCTGGTACGGTGCCGGCGAGATCGTGCTGTACCGCGGGTTGGTGGGCATGGTGATGATGGCGTGCATCGCGCGCCGCCAGGGCCACACGCTGAAGACGTCGGTGCCCGGCATGCACCTGTGGCGCTGCGCGGTGGGCACCAGCGCGCTGTCGCTGTGGTTCTATGCCATCGGCGGGCTGCCGCTGGCCACCGCGGTGACGCTGAACTACATGTCCTCGATCTGGATGGCGCTGTTCCTGATCGGCGGCGCGGTGCTGCTGGGCGGCGCGCGCGTCGACTCGCGGTTGGTGATGGCGGTGCTGGCGGGCTTTGCCGGCGTGGCGGCGATCCTGCGGCCGACCTTCGAGCAGCAGCAGCTCTGGCACGGCCTGATCGGCCTGCTGTCGGGGGTGCTGTCGGCGATGGCCTACCTGCAGGTGACGGCACTGGGGCGGGCCGGCGAGCCGGAGAGCCGGGTGGTCTTCTACTTCTCGACGGCCGGGGCGGTGGTCGGCCTGGTCACGGCGCTGGGCAGCACCGGGCTGCATCCGCACACCTCGTGGCAGGGGCCGGTGCTGCTGCTCGCGGTGGGCGTGTGCGCCACCACTGCCCAGGTGGCGATGACCCGGGCCTACAGCATCGGTCGCCCGCTGGTCAACGCCAGCCTGCAGTACCTGGGGATCGCGTTCTCGTACGCGTATGGGGTTTTCCTGCTCGACGATGCGGTGACGGCGCTCGGCCTGCTCGGCACCGTGCTGATCGTCGGTGCCGGCGTGATGGCCAGCCGGCTGCGGCAGGAGCAGCCGAGCGCGCGCAGCGACAAGTCCGACATCGACGCCTGACGCCGGCGCGCTATGCTCGCTTGACCGGGATCAATGCCGCTGCGGCGGTGCGTTGCATCATCGGTCGGGAGGGCCGCTGTCCGGCCCGCGCAGGAGGTTCGTCATGTACCAGCACATCCTCGTTCCCACCGATGGCTCCGACATCACGCGCAAGGCGATCGACACCGCCGTCGGGCTCGCCAGGGCCACGGGCGCCCGCGTGAGCACCGTCGCGGTCAAGGAGCCGTTCCCGTACAGCGCGGTGTCGGAGATGCAGGCGATCCCGCCGCAGGAGTTCTTCGAGGCGCAGGACCGCATCGCGAACCAGAACGTGCAGGCGGTGAAAGACGCCTGCGCTGCCGCCGGGCTCAGCTGCACCGGCACGGCCGTGGAGGCGCTGCACCCGTGGGAGGCCATCCTCGAGCAGGCCAAGGCCGGCCGTTGCGACCTGATCGTGATGGCCTCGCACGGCCGCCGCGGGGTCACCGCGCTGCTGCTCGGCAGCGAGACGCAGAAGGTGCTGACGCACTCGACCGTGCCGGTGCTGGTGGTGCGCTGATCCCCAGGGCGCAGTGCGCGCCTTGTAGGAGCGGCTTCAGCCGCGATGCGTGGCAGGCCGCGAGCCCATCGCGGCTGAAGCCGCTCTTGAGGAAAACTGGCTTTGCCAGTTTCCTCAACCCCCTTGGGGGGCGGCGGCAACGCCGCCTGGGGGCGCTCCTACAGAAGACTCACTCGTCGTCGCCGCCGAGCACCCCGCCCAGCAGTCCGCCGGCCGCGAAGCCGCCCAGCAGGGAGCCTTCTTCGCGCCCGCCGCCGCCGCGCTGCGGCGCGGCCGCGAACACGCGTGATGCCAGTCGCGAGAACGGCAGGCTCTGCAGCCACACGTGACCCGGACCTGTCATGCGGGCGAGGAACAGCCCTTCGCCGCCGAACAGCGCGGTCTTGATCTTGCCGACGTACTGCACTTCGAAGTTCACGCTCGGCGTGTAGGCCACCACGCAGCCGGTGTCGACCAGCAGCGTCTGGCCGGCCGCCAGCTCGCGTCGCACCACGGTGCCGCCGGCATGCACGAAGGCCAGGCCATCGCCGTCGAGGCGCTGCATGATGAAGCCTTCGCCGCCGAAGAACCCGGTCGACAGCTTCTGCTGGAACGCGATGCCCAGCGACACGCCGCGCGCCGCGCACAGGAACGCGTCCTTCTGGCACAGCAGCGTGCCGCCCAGCTGGCGCAGGTCCATCGGCAGGATCTTGCCGGGGAAGGGCGCCGCGAACGCGACGCGCTGCTTGCCACCGCCCTGGTTCACGTACACCGTCGTGAACAGCGATTCGCCGGTCAGCAGCCGCTTGCCGGCGCCGAGCAGCTTGCCGAACAGGCCGCCCTGCTGCGCGCTGCCGTCGCCGAACACGGTGTCCATCGAGATGCCGCCGTCCATGAACATCATGCTGCCGGCCTCGCCGATCGCGGCCTCGCCGGGGTCGAGTTCGATCTCGACGAACTGCATCTCCGAACCCCGGATCTCGTAGTCGATCACGTCCATGCCCATCTCGTGTGCTCCATCGTCTGCAAAGGGTCGGCGCGGATTGTGCCGCGAAGGCCGTGGCGGCAACGGCACAATGCGGGCCCGTCCGCTGGCCTGTCGTCCGTGTCCGATCCGTCGCTTCCTTCTCTCCCCGATGAGCCCGCCGCACGGCCGGCCAGCCCCGGCGAGCTGTTCCGCGCGTTCAACCGGCTGGCGCTGCAGGGCTTCGGCGGGGTGCTGCCGGTGGCGCAGCATGAGCTGGTCGAGCGGCGCCGCTGGATGACGCGTGAGCAGTTCCTCGAGACGCTGTCGCTGGCGCAGGTGCTGCCCGGGCCGAACATCGTCAACCTGGCGATGATCTTCGGCGACCGCTGGTTCGGCTGGCGCGGCGTGCTCGCCACGCTCGGCGGCCTGCTGCTGATGCCGATGGCGCTGGTGCTCGCCGCCACCGTGCTGTACGGCCAATGGGCCGACCAGCCGGCGGTGGCCGGGGCGCTGCGCGGCATGGGGGCGGTGGCGGCGGGGCTGGTGATCGCCACCGGCGTCAAGCTCTTCGGCGGGCTGCACCGCCATCCGCTCGGCCGCACCTGGTGCCTCGCCTATGCCGCGGTGGTGGCACTGGCGATTGGCGCGCTGCGCTGGCCGCTGGTGTACGTGGTGCTCGGCATCGGCACGCCCGCCGTGCTGCACGTGGCCACCCGGCTGCGGCGGGCCGCATGACGGCGTCGCTCTGGGACGCCGCGGGACTGCACGGGCTCGGCGCGGCTGACCTGTTCGGCCTGTTCCTGCACTTCCTCGTGATCTCGCTGCTCGCCGTGGGCGGCGCCATCAGCACGGCCGCCGACATGCACCGCTATGTCGTCGTCGAACATGGCTGGCTCACCGACACCGCGTTCACCAGCTCGATCGCCATCGCGCAGGCTGCGCCCGGCCCGAACGTGCTGTTCGTCGCCGTCATCGGCTGGAACGTCGCCGGCGTGGCCGGCGTGCTGGCGACGATGACCGGCATCCTGTTGCCCAGCACGCTGCTGACGATGGCGGTGAGCCGCTGGCGCGCGCAACGGCCGGAGGCCCTGTGGCTGCGCGCCTTCACGCTCGGCCTCGGGCCGCTCACCATCGGCCTGTTGCTGTCCACCGGCTGGGTGCTGGCCGAACCGGTGGCCACGCACCCGGCCGCCTGGGCGCTGGTGATCGGCACCGTCGTGGTGATGTCGCGCACGCGCTGGAGCCCGCTGTGGCTGATCGCGGTCGGCGGGGTCGTCGGGGCGGTGGGGTGGGTGTAGCGCAGTCCCGGGGATGATCCCCATCGGCGTATCGGGTATCTTCGCGAGAGGGGAGGGTCGACGCGCAGGCAGCCGCGCGGGTCGGGCTCTGCCCAGCCCACCTCCACGAACGCCGGATCGTCCATGCCTGCTTCCTTCCCCGTCCCCCTTCGTGCCGTCCTTCTTCGCCGCCTGGTCGGCGCACCGTTGGTGCTGGCCCTCGGCGGCTGCATCGCCTTCAAGGTCGACCAGCCCGTCACCGGCTACACCTGCTGCAACCTGCGAGCCGAATACGGCTGGGTCTCCAGCGACAACGTCATCGGCCGCGGCAACGTCATCCCGCTGGGCATGCCGGCGCGCATCACCGACATCAAGCGCTCCTACTACCTCTACGGCCGCATCGGCGATGAGGACGTCGGCTTTCGCGACGACTCGGCCAAGCGCGAGGCCGACACGCTGCGTTGGGCCCGCGTGGTGATCGTGCCCGAAGACCCGCGGCAGGTACTGGCCGGCTGGCCCACGGACGTCCGCACCGCGGTGGGCCTGTCGCGTGTCATTCCCGGCATGACCCGGGCGCAGGTCGCCATGTCGATCGGTCACCCACCGGCGAGCGAGACGCCTGATCCGAACGCGGCGGTCTGGCGCTACTGGACCGGCGCGGACGATACCCCGCTGGAAGTGGCCTTCGCCGACGATGGCCGCGTGGCCCGGATCAGCGGCTCGCCGGCTGGCCTGCAGCTGGTCGAGATGCCGCGCTGACGGCGCGCAAGAAATGAAAAAGGCCCGAGCGACAAGGTCTGTCGCCCGGGCCTCTGGAGTGGTGGAGCCGGCGGGAATTGAACCCGCGTCCGCAAGCCATCCTCAGGCAGTTCTACATGCTTAGCTCTCTGATTTGAGTCTCGCGTCGCTGACGGGCAGGAGCACCCTTCAGACGACGCCAGTCACTGAGTCTCGTTAAGAGCCGTGTGACACGGCTCAGAACCAGCCGATGTGCGTGACCTTGCAGCTGTTGCCAGCCCAGACCATCGGCGATCTGTTGCAAGGCTCACCGGTGTTAAGCGGCGAGAGCGTACGAAGAGTCGTTCGCAGTTACTTTGTTTCCAGTGGATTTACGAGCGAACTGGTGCTCGGCATGCCCTACGCTGATTCCGCACCCACGTCGAAACCAGGTCGGCCCCTCGATCGCCATTTTAGGGCATCCCGACCCATTTCAAGAGTTCGAGGGGGTCATTGACCACGGCATCGGCGCCCCAGGCCTCGACCGGCAGGTCGTCGCCGAGGTAGCCCCAGCGGACCGCGACGGTCTGCATGCCCGCCGCCTGGCCGGCCTGCACGTCGCGCAGGTCGTCGCCGACGTAGACACAGCGTTCCGGCGCGAGGCCCATGCGCCGTGCCGCCTCGAGCAGCGGGGCGGGGTGCGGCTTCGCGTGGGGCGTCGTGTCGCCGCAGACCACCGCGCCGGCGCGCCGGTCGAGCCCGAGATGGGCCAGGATGGGCAGCGTGAAGCGCGTCACCTTGTTGGTGACGATGCCCCAGGGCACCTGCTGCGCGTCGAGCCGGTCGATCAGCGCGGCCATCGCGGGGAAGCAGCCGGTGTGTTCGGCCAGGCCCAGCTCGTAGGCGCGCAGGAACTCGTCTTTCAAGGCGTCGTATTCTGCAGCGTCCGGGCCGAGGCCCATCGCGACCTTCAGCATGCCGCGGGCGCCGGCGCTCGTGTGCGGGCGGTACAGCGATGCCGACAGCGGCGGCAGTCCACGCGCGGCGCGCACCGCGTTGCCGGCGGCAGCCAGGTCGGGGGCGCTGTCGACCAGGGTGCCGTCGAGGTCGAACAGCAGCGCCTGTGCGGGACGGGGGCTCATGGCGCGGCCGCGGCCTTGCGGCAGGCGATCAGGTAGTTGACCGACACGTCGGCCGACAGCGAATAGCGGCGCGTGAACGGGTTGTATTCGAGGCCGCGGGTGGCCTGCGGTGCCAGCCCGGCGGTGCGGCACCAGGTGGCCAGTTCGCTCGGGCGGATGAAACGGCTGTATTCATGCGTGCCGCGCGGCAGCAGGTTCAGCACGTACTCGGCGCCCAGCACAGCCATCAGGTAGGCCTTCGGGTTGCGGTTGATGGTCGAGAAGAACACCCAGCCGCCCGGTTTCGCCAGCGTGGCGCAGGCCTGCACGATCGCCACTGGATCGGGCACGTGCTCGAGCATCTCGAGGCAGGTCACGACATCGCGGCTGGCGGGCTCCTGCGCGGCCAGCGCCTCGGCGGCGACCTTGCGGTAGCGCAGGCCGGTGACCAGGCTCTCCATCGCATGCAGCTCGGCCACCTTCAGCGACTTGTCGGCCAGATCGATGCCCAGCACCTGCGCGCCCTTGCGTGCCATCGCCTCGCTGAGGATGCCCCCCCCGCAGCCGACGTCGACGACGCTGCGGCCCTGCAACGGGCCGGCGGTCTGTTCGATCCAGCCCAGGCGCAGCGGGTTGATCTCGTGCAGCGGGCGGAACTCGCTCTCCGGGTCCCACCACTTGTGGGCCAGTTCGGCGAACTTCGCCAGCTCTTGGGGATCGGCGTTCTCGGTCATGGGCGGGGATGTTAGCGAGGCCGGCCCGTGCGCCAGCACCGTGCGGACAAAGAAAAACCCCGCCGGGGGACGGCGGGGTTCTGCAGTGGAGCCCTGCGGCTTACTGCTTGGTGCGGGTACCGACCACTTCGATTTCCACGCGACGGTTGCGCGAGCGGCCTTCGGCGGTCTTGTTGTCGGCCACCGGCTGGCTCTCGCCCTTGCCTTCGGTGTACACGCGGCTGGCATCGATGCCCTTGCCGGTCAGGTACTTCTTGATGGCTTCGGCGCGGCGGACCGACAGCTTCTGGTTGTAGGCATCGGTGCCGACGGAGTCGGTGTGACCCACGGCGATGATGACTTCCAGCGTGATCGTCTGGACCTTGCTGACCAGGTCGTCCAGCTTGGCGCTGGCGTCGGGCTTGAGCGTGGCCTTGTCGAAGTCGAACAGCGCGTCGGCGGCGAAGGTGACCTTCTCGCTGGTCGGCACGGGGACCGGCACGACGGCGGGCGCCGGGACGGGTGCGGGCGCCGGAGCGGGTTCAGGTGCCGGGGCCGGTGCCGGCGCGGGTGCCGGAGGAGGCGGCACGCCGTCGCAGCCCTGCACGCCGGTGGACGGCGTCCAGTTGGCATCGCGCCAGCAGTATTCGCCGGTGCCGTTCTTGACCACGGTACCGTCTGCAGCACGCCAGTTGTCGACCGTCGGGCCGCTGGCGCCACCGGTCGCGCATGCGGCCAGAGCTGCCGATGCAAACAGGAGGGCGACCTTGTTGAGATTGTTCATGATTCTCCTCTGGGGGAAAGCCGCAGCAGCGCTGCCAAGGAAGTCGAACAAAGGTCCTTTCATGCGTGTAAACGTGCATGAAAGGAGTGCAAAACCATTGTGCCATGCGTTTTTTGACGGGCAACGCTTTGGTCCAAGGCCCCTGGGGGTAAGCGTCTGGTGTTGCCTCATCGCTACAACGTCACGCCCCCGATAGAATCTTCTGTTTTCCCTGCGGGGGCCGACCGTCCGGTTTGCCACCGCATCGTGCCACCCACCGGGCCGCGGTCGACAAGACCCGGGCGTGTCCGGTTGTCAGATAGCGACGCATGAGCCAATTCGCGAAGGAAACGCTGCCGATCAGCCTCGAGGAGGAGATGCGGCGGTCCTACCTGGACTATGCGATGAGCGTGATCGTCGGGCGGGCGCTGCCCGATGCCCGCGACGGTCTCAAGCCGGTGCACCGGCGCGTGCTGTACGCGATGCACGAGCTGAACAACGACTGGAACCGGCCGTACAAGAAGTCGGCCCGCATCGTCGGCGACGTCATCGGTAAATACCACCCGCACGGCGACACCGCGGTGTACGACACCATCGTGCGGATGGCGCAGGACTTCTCGCTGCGCCACATGCTGGTCGACGGGCAGGGCAACTTCGGCTCGGTCGACGGCGACGCCGCCGCGGCGATGCGGTACACCGAAATCCGCCTCTCGAAGATCGCGCACGAGATGCTGGCCGACATCGACAAGGAGACGGTCGACTACGTGCCCAACTACGACGGTTCCGAGAAGGAGCCGTCGGTGCTGCCGGCGCGGCTGCCCAACCTGCTGGTCAACGGCTCGGCCGGCATCGCGGTGGGCATGGCCACCAACATCCCGCCGCACAACCTGAACGAGATCGTCGACGGCTGCCTGCACCTGCTGCGCACCCCCGAGGCCACGATCGACGAGCTGATGGAGATCATCCCGGCGCCGGACTTCCCGACCGCCGGCATCATCTACGGCGTCAACGGCGTGCGCGAGGGCTACCGCACCGGCCGTGGCAAGGTGATCATGCGGGCGCGCTGCCACTTCGAGGAAATCGACCGTGGCCAACGCACGGCGATCGTCGTCGACGAGCTGCCCTACCAGGTCAACAAGAAGACGCTGCAGGAACGCATCGCCGAGCTGGTGCACGAGAAGAAGATCGAGGGCATCAGCCACATCCAGGACGAGTCCGACAAGTCGGGCATGCGGCTGGTGATCGAGCTCAAGCGCGGCGAAGTGCCCGAGGTGGTGCTGAACAACCTGTACAAGCAGACCCAGCTGCAGGACACGTTCGGCATCAACATGGTGGCGCTGGTCGACGGCCAGCCGAAGCTGTGCAACCTGAAGCAACTGCTCGAGATCTTCCTCGAGCACCGCCGCGAGGTGGTCACCCGCCGCACCGTGTTCGAGCTGCGCAAGGCGCGCGAGCGCGGCCACGTGCTCGAAGGCCTGGCGGTGGCGCTGGCCAACATCGACGACTTCATCTCGATCATCCGCAACTCGCCGACGCCGCCGGTGGCCAAGTCGGCGCTGATGGCGCGCAGCTGGGACGCCTCGCTGGTCCGCGAGATGTTGTCGCGTGCCGAGCAGGACACCCCGGGCGGCCGCGAGGCCTACCGCCCCGAGGGCCTGCCGGTGCATTACGGCATGCAGCCGGACGGCCTCTACCGCCTGTCCGACGATCAGGCCAGCGAGATCCTGCAGATGCGCCTGCAGCGCCTCACCGGCCTCGAGCAGGACAAGATCCTCGGCGAGTACAAGGAGGTCATGGCCCACATCGCCGATCTGCTGGACATCCTCGCCAAGCCGGCGCGGGTCACCGCGATCATCGTCGACGAGCTCGGCCAGCTGCGCCAGGAATACGGCCAGACCAAGGTCGGCGCGCGCCGCAGCACCATCGAGCACAACGTGCAGGAGCTGGGCACCGAGGACCTGATCACCCCGCAGGACATGGTGGTCACGCTCAGCCACACCGGCTACATCAAGAGCCAGCCGCTGGCCGAGTACCGGGCACAGCGCCGCGGCGGGCGTGGCAAGCAGGCGGCGGCCACGAAGGAAGACGACTGGATCGACCAGCTCTTCATCGCCAACACGCACGACTGGATCCTGTGTTTCTCCGACCGCGGCCGTGTCTACTGGCTGAAGGTCTGGGAGGTGCCGCAGGGCGGCCGGGCGTCGCGCGGCAAGCCCATCGTCAACATGTTCCCGCTGCAGCCGCAGGAGAAGATCACCGTCGTGCTGCCGCTGACGGGTGAGTTCCGCAGCTTCCCGGCCGACCACTTCGTCTTCATGTGCACGGCGCTCGGCACGGTGAAAAAGACCGCGCTCGACGACTTCAGCAACCCGCGCAAGGCCGGCATCATCGCGGTCGACCTCGATGAAGGCGACCACCTGATCGGTGCCGCGCTGACCGACGGCCAGCACGACGTGATGCTGTTCAGCGATGGCGGCAAGGCCGTGCGCTTCGATGAGAACGACGTGCGCCCGATGGGTCGCCAGGCGCGCGGCGTGCGCGGCATGATGCTCGAGGACCACCAGCGCGTGATCGCGATGCTGGTCGCCGAGGATGAAACCCAGAGCGTGCTCACCGCCACCGAGAACGGCTACGGCAAGCGCACCTCGATCGTCGAGTACACCCGCCACGGCCGCGGCACCAAGGGCATGATCGCGATCCAGCAGAGCGAGCGCAACGGTCGCGTCGTTGCCGCCACGCTGGTGCGCGCCGACGACGAGATCATGCTGATCACCGACCGCGGTGTGCTGGTGCGCACCCGCGTGTCCGAGATCCGCGAGCTCGGCCGCGCCACCCAAGGCGTCACGCTGATCGCGCTGGACGAAGGTTCCAAGCTCTCGGGCCTGCAGCGCATCGTCGAGAACGATGCCGGCACCGATGTCCCTGCTGCCGAAGGCGGCCCCAACGAAACGGAGAACCCCTGATGAAGAAGCTGATGATCGGGGGCGCGCTGGTCCTCGCCGCCCTGGGCGCCTCGGCCCAGACGACGCCCGCCAAGCAGGCCCTGGTCCAGAAGGCCGTGCAGCTGCAGATGAGCTCGGTCGAGGCCTTCGCCCGCACGCTGATGGTCGAGCAGCCGATGTCGCAGCTGATGCAGGCGGCCGGCCAGGCGCTGCAGCAGCAGCCGGCCGACAAGCGTGAGTCGATCGGCAAGGCCATCGACGCCGACATCAAGAAGTACGTCGACGAGGTCGACCCGATCGCGAAGAAGAAGGCCGCCGAGGTGGGCGGCAAGACGCTGTCGAACCAGCTCGACGAGAAGCTCACCGAAGACGAGCTGAAGACGCTGGTGGCCTGGCTCGAATCGCCGGTCAGCAAGAAGTACAACCAGATGCAGCCGGACCTGCAGCGTGCGCTGGCCGAGTCGCTGGTGGCCGATTCGCGCACCACCATCGAGCCCAAGCTGAAGGCGCTGCAGACCGCGGTGGGCAACCGCCTCGGCGTGAAGCCGGAGGCCGCCCCGGCCGCGCCGGCATCGGGCGCCAAGGCCCCGGCGAAGAAGTAAGCACAGCGCACCGACCCGAATCCAGGAGCAGCACCGATGGGCCAGCGCCCCTACAACTTCTCCGCCGGCCCGGCGGCACTGCCGGAGGCGGTGCTGGCGCAGGCCGCCGCCGAGATGCTCGACTGGCACGGCAGCGGCATGAGCGTGATGGAGATGAGCCACCGCGGGCGCGAGTTCATCTCCATCTACGAACAAGCCGAGGCCGACCTGCGCGAGCTGCTGGCGGTGCCGTCGAACTTCCGCATCCTGTTCATGCAGGGCGGTGGGCTGGCCGAGAACGCCATCGTGCCGCTGAACCTGTCGCAGGGCCGGGCGGTCGACTTCATCGTCACCGGTTCGTGGTCGGACAAGTCGGCCAAGGAAGCCCGCCGCTACTGCGACGCGCAGGTGGTGGCCTCCGGCGCTGCGGACGGCTTCCGCGCCATCCCCGCCGCCGCCACCTGGCAGCTGCGCCCCGACGCGGCCTACGTGCACCTGTGCAGCAACGAGACCATCCACGGCGTCGAGTTCCACCAACTCCCGGACCTGGCTGCGCTCGGCAGCACCGCGCCGCTGGTGATCGACTGCTCGTCGCACATCCTGTCGCGCTCGATCGACTGGTCGCGGGTCGGCCTCGCTTTCGCCGGTGCGCAGAAGAACATCGGCCCGGCCGGCGTCACGCTGGTGATGGTGCGCGACGACCTGCTCGGCCGGGCGCTGCCGGCCTGCCCGTCGGCATTCGACTACCAGCTGGTCGCCGAGCACGAGTCGATGTACAACACGCCGCCGACCTACGGCATCTACATCGCCGGGCTGGTGTTCCAGTGGGTCAAGCAGCAGGGCGGCGTGGCCGAGATGGAGCGCCGCGCGAAGGAAAAGGCCGACCTGCTGTACGGCTTCCTCGACGCTTCGCCGTTCTACGAGACCCGCGTCGCCGCGGCGGCGCGCTCGCGCATGAACGTGCCGTTCTTCCTGAAGGACGAACGCCACAACGACGCCTTCCTGGCCGGCGCCAAGCAGCGCGGGCTGCTGCAGCTCAAGGGCCACAAGAGCGTGGGCGGCATGCGCGCGTCGATCTACAACGCGATGCCGCTGCAAGGCGTGCAGGCGCTGGTGCACTACCTGGACGAATTCGCACGCTCCCATGGGTGATCCTTCCGACGTTCCCGTGCCGGCCGGTGCCGGCCTGCCCGAGCTGCGCGAGCAGATCGACCGCCTCGACCGCGAGCTGCTGACGTTGCTGAACCGGCGCGCCCGCCTGGCGCAGGCGGTCGGCGAAATCAAGAAGCACGAAGGCTCGGTGGTGTTCCGCCCCGAGCGCGAGGCGCAGGTCATCGAAGGCCTGAAGACGGTCAACGAAGGCCCGCTGCGCGGCGACAGCGTCGCGCCGATCTGGCGCGAGATCATGAGCGCCTGCCGCTCGCTCGAGTCGCCGATGCGCGTGGCCTATCTCGGCCCGACGGGCACGTTCAGCGAACTGGCCGCGCTCGGCTACTTCGGTTCGTCGATCGTGCATGTGCCGTGCGCCAGCATCGACGAGGTGTTCCGCATCACCACCGCCGGCGGGGCCGACTTCGGCGTGGTGCCGGTCGAGAACTCCACCGAGGGCGTGGTCGCGCGGTCGCTCGACCTGTTCCTGACCACGCCGCTGTTCATCGTCGGCGAGACCAGCCTGTTCGTGCGCCACAACCTGCTGCGCCGCACCGAGGCGATCGACGGCATCCAGGCCGTGCTGGCGCACCCGCAGGCGCTGGCCCAGTGCCACGCGTGGCTGAGCCACCACCTGCCGCACGCCGAGCGTCGGCCGGTGGCCAGCAACGCCGAAGGCGCGCGCCTCGCTGCGCTCGACCCGACCCTCGCCGCCATCGCCAGCGAACGGGCCGGCAGCGAGTTCGGCCTGCACGTGGTGGCGCCGGCGATCCAGGACGACGCGAACAACCGCACCCGCTTCACGATCGTCACGCACCCTGACCGGCACCCGTCGCCGGCCGCCTCGGGCCACGACTGCACCAGCCTCGTCGTCTCGGTGGTCAACCAGCCCGGCGCGGTGCACGACATGCTCGTGCCGCTGAAGGAAAACGGCGTCTCGATGACCCGCTTCGAATCGCGCCCGGCGCGCTCGGGGCAGTGGGAGTACTACTTCTACATCGACATCCAGGGCCATCCCGAAGAACCGCGCGTCGCGCAGGCGCTGCGCGAGCTGCGCTCGGTGTGCGCGTTCTTCAAGGTGCTCGGCACCTACCCGATCGACATGCACTGAAATGAAGCCCCCAACCTCGCTATCGCTCGGTACCCCCCAAGGGGGCTCTTGCAACGGACCGGCAAAGCCGGATCCGTGCAAGGGCTGGGTCGGTCTGCTTCGGGTGCCGAAGCGGGTCTGTGTAGGCTTGGATGACTGAGCGGGATTCTTGATGTTCAACCAGTTGGGCGTGATCGGCTGTGGCCTGATGGGCGGCAGCTTCGCGCTGGCGGTCAAGCGGGCGGGCCTGGTGAAGCGGGTGGTGGGCTACAGCAAGTCGCCCTCGACCATCGAGCGGGCCAAGCGGCTCGGCGTGATCGACGAGGCGGCCGAGTCGGCGCTGATGGCGGTGTCCGGTTCCGATCTCGTGCTGCTGGCCGTGCCGGTGGGCGCGATCGAGGCGACGCTGAAGGCGATCCGCCACCTCGTCACGCCCGGCGTGCTGGTGATGGACGTCGGCTCGACCAAGCGCGACGTGGTCGATGCCGCGCGCCGCGTCCTGAAGGACCGGTTGCCCGGCTTCGTGCCCGCGCACCCGATCGCCGGCAAGGAAGCCGCCGGCGTCGAACACGCCGATGCCGGGCTGTACCAGGGCCGCCAGTGCATCCTGACGCCGCTGCTGCACACCGATCCCGAGATGGTGCAGAAGGCCACCGACGTGTGGGCCGCCATCGGCTGCCAGGTGCTGCGCATGACGCCGGAGAACCACGACAGCGCGTTCGCCGCAGTGAGCCACCTGCCGCACGTGCTGGCGTTCGCGTACTTCAACGCCGTGATGTCGCAGCCGGCCGGGCGCGATTTCCTGTCGCTGGCCGGGCCGGGCTTCCGCGATTTCACGCGCATCGCGGCCAGCGATCCGCATGTGTGGCGCGACATCCTGATCAGCAACCGCGAAGAGATCATCAAGCAGTCGCAGCGCTTCCGCCACGCGCTCGACGCGTTCGAACACGTGATGAAGTCGGGCAACACCGAGGCGCTGGAAGACCTGATCCGCGGCGCGTCCGAAGCCCGCGCCGGCTGGCAGATCGGGGTCCGTCCTCCCAAAAGCTGAGCATGTACTCGATCCCTTTCCTCGACCTGCCGCCGCTCGACAGCGCCGCCGGCACCGTGCGCCTGCCCGGCTCGAAGAGCATCTCGAACCGGCTGCTGCTGCTGGCCGGGCTGGCCGCGGGCCGCACCGAGCTGGTCGACCTGCTCGACTCCGACGACACCCAGGTGATGCTCGACGCGCTGACCGCGCTGGGCTGCACGATCGAGCGGCAAGGCCGTTCGACGTTCGTCACCGGGCTGGCGGGCCGGCCGGCGGCGGCCGAGGCCGACCTGTTCCTCGGCAACGCCGGCACCGCGATGCGCCCGCTCACCGCGGCGCTGGCCGTGCTGGCCGCGCAGCACGGCGGGCGCTACGGCCTGCGCGGCGTGCCGCGCATGCACGAGCGGCCGATCGGCGATCTGGTCGACGCGCTGCGCGCGCTCGGCTGCACCGTCGACTGCCTCGGCCAGGAAGGGTACCCGCCGCTGCGGTTGACCGGCGGCACGCTGCAGCTCGACGCGCCGGTGAAGGTTCGCGGCGACGTCTCCAGCCAGTTCCTCACCGCGCTGCTGCTGGCCCTGCCGCTGGCCACTGCCGACCGCCCGGTGGTGATCGAGGTGGTCGGCGAGCTGATCTCGAAGCCGTACATCGAGATCACGCTGAAGCTGCTCGAACGCTTCGGCATCGCGGTGCAGCGTGACGGCTGGGCCCGTTTCACGCTGCCGCAGGGCAGTGCCTACCGCAGCCCGGGGCGCGTGCACGTCGAGGGCGATGCCTCGGCGGCGTCGTACTTCATCGCGCTCGGGGCGATCGCCGGCATCGACGCGCCGGTGCGCATCGAGGGGGTGGGCAGCGAGTCGATCCAGGGCGACATCCGCTTCGTCGAGGCCGCCGAGGCGATGGGCGCGGCGGTGACGATGGGCCCGAACTGGGTCGAGATCCGCCGCGGCGCCTGGCCGCTGAAGGCGCTGACGCTGAACTGCAACCACATCCCCGATGCGGCCATGACGCTGGCGGTGATGGCGCTGTACGCCGACGGCCCCACCACGCTGCAGGACATCGCCAGCTGGCGCGTGAAGGAAACCGACCGCATCGCCGCGATGGCCGCCGAGCTGCGCCGCCTAGGCGCGACGGTCGAGGAGGGCGCCGACTTCCTGCGCATCGAGCCGGCGCAGCGGCTGCGGCCGGCCGCCGTGCGCACCTACGACGACCACCGCATGGCGATGTGCCTGTCGCTGGCCGCGTTCAACGGCCACCTGCCGGCCGGCGACGCCGCCGCGGTGCCGGTGCGCGTGCTCGAGCCGCACTGCGTCGCGAAGACCTATCCGGACTATTTCGAGACGCTGTTCTCGGTGGTGCAGGCCGCGCCGCAACGCATCCCGGTGATCACCATCGACGGCCCGACCGCGTCGGGCAAGGGCACGCTGGCCGCCGAGGTGGCGCAGCGCCTGGGCTACCAGACCCTGGATTCCGGCTCGCTCTACCGCGTCACCGCGCTGGCGGCGCAGCGCGCCGGCATCGGGCCGCAGGAGGAGCAGGCCCTGGCCACCCTGGCGGCCGGGCTGCAGCTGGCGTTCACCGGCACCCGCGTGTGCCTGCAGGGCGAGGACGTCACCGACCTGCTGCGCGCCGAGGCCGTGGGCACCATGGCCTCGCAGATCTCCGTGTGGCCGGCGGTGCGCGAGGCGCTGCTCGGCCTGCAGCACGGTTTCCGCCGCCTGCCCGGCCTGGTGGCCGACGGCCGCGACATGGGCACGGTCATCTTCCCGGCGGCGCCGCTGAAGGTGTTCCTCACCGCGACGCCGGCCGCGCGCGCCGAGCGGCGGTATAAGCAGTTGATTTCCAAAGGAATTTCTGCTAATCTCGGCGACCTTCGGCAGGACCTTGAGCAGCGCGACGCACGCGACCGCAACCGCAGCGTCGCACCGCTCAAGCCGGCAGAAGACGCCCTCAGCCTGGACAACTCGCTGCTCGACATCGAAGCCTCGGTGCAGCAGGTGTTGGACTGGTGGGAGACGCGGTTGCCCTTCGGGGAAACACGTCCTCACTGAGCCCAAAGAAAGCCGGAGGAAGGGCATTGCAGGCCCTGCGATTCACCCGCAGCGGCACCGGCGCACGGCACTTGTCCGGCACCGGCGGCCGCCGAGTCGCAGGATCGATCAACCCAACCCGGTCACGGATGTGACAACGCCCCGCGGGGCACAAGCCGCCGGCCTCCTGCCGGCGCGGAAAGATCCCAATGTCTGAAGCAGCAGTGGCCTCGCAAGGCCTCGAATCCTTTGCCGCCCTCTTCGAGGAATCGCTCCAGCGGTCCGAGATGCGCGCCGGCGAGGTCATCATCGCTGAAGTGGTGCGCGTCGAGCACAGCCACGTCGTCGTCAATGCCGGCCTGAAGTCCGAAGCCTATGTGCCGCTGGACGAGTTCAAGAACGACCAGGGCGAAGTCGAAGTCCAGGTCGGCGACTTCGTGTCGGTGGCCATCGACGCGGTCGAAAACGGCTACGGCGACACCATCCTGTCGCGCGACAAGGCCAAGCGCCTGGCCTCGTGGCTGAGCCTGGAAACCGCGCTCGAGTCCGGCGACTTCGTCACCGGCACCGTCTCCGGCAAGGTCAAGGGCGGCCTGACCGTGCTGGTCAACGGCATCCGTGCCTTCCTGCCCGGCTCGCTGCTCGACACGCGTCCGGTCAAGGACATGAGCCCGTTCGAGGGCAAGACCATGGAGTTCAAGGTCATCAAGCTCGACCGCAAGCGCAACAACGTTGTGCTGTCGCGTCGCGCGGTGGTCGAGGCCTCGATGGGCGAAGAGCGCGCCAAGCTGCTCGAGACGCTGCGTGAAGGCGCCATCGTGCACGGCGTGGTCAAGAACATCACCGAATACGGTGCGTTCGTCGACCTCGGCGGCATCGACGGCCTGCTGCACATCACCGACATGGCGTGGCGCCGTGTCCGTCACCCGAGCGAAGTGGTCACCGTCGGCCAGGAACTGACCGCCAAGGTCCTGAAGTTCGACGCCGAGAAGAACCGCGTCTCGCTGGGCCTGAAGCAGATGGGCGACGATCCGTGGATCGGCGTCTCGCGCCGCTACCCGTCGGGCACCCGCCTGTTCGGCAAGGTCACCAACATCGCCGACTACGGCGCGTTCGTCGAGATCGAACCGGGCATCGAAGGCCTGGTGCACGTCTCCGAAATGGACTGGACCAACAAGAACGTCGCGCCCAACAAGCTGGTCACGATGGGCGACGAGGTCGAGGTCATGGTGCTCGAGATCGACGAAGACAAGCGTCGCATCTCGCTGGGCATGAAGCAGTGCAAGCCGAACCCGTGGGACGAGTTCTCGCAGAACTTCAAGCGCGGCGACCGCGTCAAGGGCCCCGTCAAGTCGATCACCGACTTCGGCGTGTTCGTCGGCCTGGCGGCCGGCATCGACGGCCTGGTGCACCTGTCCGACCTGTCGTGGAACGAGCCGGGCGAATCGGCGGTCCGCAACTTCAAGAAGGGCCAGGAAGTCGAAGCGATCGTGCTCGGCATCGACGTCGAGCGCGAGCGCGTGTCGCTGGGCATCAAGCAGCTCGACACCGATCCGTTCACCAGCTACACCACGATCAATGACCGTGGCGCCACCGTGACCGGCAAGGTGAAGAGCGTCGACGCCCGCGGCGCCGAGATCCAGCTGAACGACGACGTCACCGGCTACCTGCGTGCTTCCGAAATCGCGCGTGACCGCGTCGAGGATGCCCGCAACGTGCTGAAGGAAGGCGATGAAGTCACCGCCCTGGTGATCAACGTCGACCGCAAGGTGCGTTCGATCCAGCTGTCGATCAAGGCCAAGGACTCGGTCGAAGCGCAGGAAGCGATGCAGCGCCTGTCCGCCGACAGCAGCCGCGAGAACGCCGGCACCACCAGCCTCGGCGCCCTGCTGAAGGCCAAGCTGGACCAGGGCAACAACTGATCCTCCGGGAACAGCCGAGCCCCTGCTGCCACGCCTGAACGGACGTGGCAGCCAAGGAGCCAGACACGGGGCGCGCAAGCGCCCCGTGCCGTCTGGGCCTTCGACGAGAATGCCGTTCTTCTACGCCCAAGCCGACCATGACCCGTTCCGATCTCGTTGCCTTGCTCGCCGAACGTTTCGGCCAGCTCACCCATCGCGATGCGGAATTCGCCGTCAAGACCATGCTGGACGCGATGAGCGACGCGCTGGCGCGGGGCCATCGCATCGAGATCCGCGGCTTCGGCAGCTTCTCGATCAGCCGCCGCCCGCCGCGGGTGGGCCGCAATCCACGCTCGGGCGAGCAGGTGACCATTCCCGAGAAGCTGGTGCCGCACTTCAAGCCCGGCAAGGCGCTGCGCGAAGCCGTCGACCAGCCGGGCAGCACCGCCCCATTCGAGCAGGCGGAAGCTTCGGCCGCCGCCGACACCGACTGATCCCGGGCAGTGTTGTAGGAGCGGCTTCAGCCGCGATCCCTGCTGCCTCCACCCCATCGCGGCTGCAGCCGCTCCCCCAGAAGACACGCCTAGAATCGGTGCCCCATGCGTGTCCTGATCTGGCTGCTGCGCGCCTTCATCTTCTTCGCCGTGTTTGCCTTCGCGCTGAACAACCAGCACGAGGTGCAACTCAAGTGGTTCTTCGGCTACGAGTGGCGGGCTCCGATGGTGTTCATCGTGCTCGCCGCGCTGCTGGTCGGGGTGCTGGTCGGTGTGCTGGGCATGCTGCCCGGCTGGTGGCACCAGCGCCACAAGGCGCGCCGGGCCGAGGCCCAGGTGGCCGCGCCACCGCCGCCGCCGCGCTCCGACCGCGCCGACGAAGCCCCGCCGGCCGATGCCGTCGCCTCCCGCCTGATGCCCCCTGATGGACTTTGACCTGCAATGGCTGCTGCTCGGGCTGCCCGTCGCCTTCGCGCTCGGCTGGCTCGCGTCGCGCTTCGATCTGCGGCAGTGGCGGCGTGACGTCGAGGCGTCGCCCCGCTCGTACTTCAAGGGCCTGAACCTGCTGCTCAACGAGCAGCAGGACAAGGCCATCGACGCCTTCATCGAGGCGGTGCAGCAGGACCCCGGCAGCTCGGACCTGCACTTCGCGCTCGGCAACCTGTTCCGCCGCCGCGGCGAATACGAGCGTGCCGTGCGGGTGCACCAGCACCTGCTGGCCCGCGCCGACCTGACCAGCGACGAACGCGACCGGGCCCAGCACGCGCTGGCGCAGGACTTCATGAAGGCCGGCCTGTTCGACCGGGCCGAGGCCGCCTATTCGGCGCTGCAGGGCACGGTGTTCTGCACCGAAGCCCGGCTGGCACTGCTCACGCTGCACGAACGCGCGCATGACTGGAAATCGGCCATCGACGTGGCCCGCGGGCTCGAGTCGACCGCCGCCGGATCGTTCGCGCAGCGCATTGCGCACTACTGGTGCGAGCTGGCACTGGAGGCCGATGCACATGGCCGGGCCGACGAGGCCGAAGCCGCGTTGCGTCATGCCGCCGAGGTGGCGCCGCAGGCGCCCCGGCCGCGCGTGCTGGCCGGCCAGCGCAGCGCCAAGCAGGGCCGCCACGACGAAGCCCTGCAGCACTGGACCCCCCTGATGGCCTGGCACCCGGCCGGCTTCGCCGTCATCGCGACGGACTACGCGAGCAGCGCCCAGGCCGCCGGCCGGGCCGACGAGGCGCGGCAGAAGCTGCGCCAGCTGCTCGACCAGCAGCCGTCCACCGACGTGCTGCGCGCGGTGCTGTCGCTCGAAGCCGACCCGGCCGCGCGCCGCCACCTGCTGCTGGCGCAGCTGCAGCGCCATCCGACGCTCAGCGCCGCCGCCGGGCTGCTGGCCGAAGGCGAGGCCGGCCCGCTCGCCGGTGACGAACGCAGCGCGGTGCAGGCCAGCCTGAAGGGCGCGCTGCGGCCGCTGCAGCGCTACCGCTGCGCCGCGTGTGGTTTCGAGACGCAGCAATACTTCTGGCAGTGCCCGGGCTGCCTCGGCTGGGACACCTACCCGCCGCAGCGCGTCGAAGACCACTGACGCTGCTGCCCCGAACGAAGGACCTGCCTTGACCGTTTCTGCTCCCGTTTCCCGCCAACGCCTCGCCGCCGCCCGTGTGCTGGTGGTGGGCGACGCGATGCTCGACCGCTACTGGTTCGGCGCGGTGGACCGCATCTCGCCGGAGGCGCCGGTGCCGGTGGTGCGGGTGCACCGCGAGGAAGAGCGCCTGGGCGGCGCCGCCAACGTCGCGCTGAACGCGAAGACGCTCGGCGCGCAGGCCACGCTGCTCACCGTGGTGGGCGACGACGAGCCGGCGCGCAAGCTGCGCACGCTGCTGCAGCAGCAGGGCGTCAACACCGTGCTGGGCAGCGACCCGCAGCTCTACACCATCGTCAAGCTGCGCGTGATCGGCCGCTCGCAGCAGCTGATCCGCATCGACTTCGAGAACCAGCCCGACCACGAGGTGCTGGACCAGATGCTGGCCGACTACGAGCAGGCGTTGGGCCAGCACGACGCGGTGCTGTTCTCGGACTACGGCAAGGGCGGCCTGGAGCACATCCCGCGCATGATCGAACTGGCCCGCGCGGCGGGCAAGCCGGTGCTGGTCGACCCGAAGGGCACCGACTACCACCGCTACGCCGGCGCCACCGTGATCACGCCGAACCGCGCCGAGCTGGCGCAGGTGATCGGCGCCTGGTCCAGCGAGGCCGAGCTGCACCGCAAGGCCGAGGCGCTGCGCACCGAGCATGGCCTGCAGGGCCTGCTGCTGACGCGCTCGGAAGAAGGCATGTCGCTGTTCGATGCCGGCGGCCACACGCAGGTGCCGGCGCAGGCGCGCGAGGTGTTCGACGTCACGGGCGCCGGCGACACCGTGATCGCGACCCTGGCCGTGCTGCTGGCGTGCGGCCTGACGCTGGCCGAGGCGATGCCGATCGCCAACCGGGCCGGCGGCATCGTGGTCGGCAAGTTCGGCACGGCGCATGTCACCTACGAGGAGTTGTTCGAATGAGAGTTGTCGTCACGGGCGCGGCGGGCATGATCGGCAGCAACCTGGTCCATGCGCTGGACCGCCAGGGCGCCGAGGTCATCGCGGTGGACGACCTCACCGACGGGCCGAAGTACCGCAACCTGCTGGGCAGCACGCTGGCCGACTACTTCGACAAGGACGAGTTCTACACCCGCTTCGCCGCCGGTGAACTCGGCCACATCGACGCCATCCTGCACGAGGGCGCCTGCTCCGACACGATGGAGCACGACGGCAAGTACATGCTCGACACCAACTACCGGTGTTCGAAGACGCTGCTCGACGCCTGCCAGCGCCAGGGCACGCGGCTGCTGTACGCCAGCTCGGCGGCCACCTACGGCGGCAGCGACACCTTCCGCGAGGAGCCGGCGTTCGAGCGGCCGCTGAACGTCTACGGCTACTCGAAGCTGCTGTTCGACCAGGTGGTGCGGCGCACGCTGCCCACCGCCACCACGCAGATCGCCGGCTTCCGCTACTTCAACGTCTACGGCCCGCGCGAGCAGCACAAGGGCCGCATGGCCTCGGTGGCGTTCCACCACTTCAACCAGTTCCGCGAGCAGGGCCAGGTCAAGCTGTTCGGCGAGTACAACGGCTACGGCCCCGGCATGCAGAGCCGCGACTTCGTCTTCGTCGACGACGTGGTCGCGGTGAACCTGTGGTTCCTGCAGCACCCCGAGGCCAGCGGCATCTTCAACCTCGGCTCGGGCCGCGCGCAGCCGTTCAACGACGTGGCGCATGCGACGGTGAACGCCTGCCGCGCGCTGCGCGGCGAGCCAGCGCTGACGCTCGACGAGCAGGTGCAGCAGGGCCTGGTCACGTACATCGACTTCCCCGATGCGCTGCGCGGCAAGTACCAGTGCCACACCGAGGCCGACCTGGCGCGCCTGCGCGCCACCGGCTGCGACCATGCCTTCGCCGACGTGGCGACCGGCGTGAAGCGCTACATCGACTGGCTGGCGCAGCAGGGCTGATCCGTATGCCTCTGTAGGAGCGGCTTCAGCCGCGATTCGTGCACTGCCACCGATCGCGGCTGAAGCCGCTCCTACAGAAGACAGACTACTTGACCCATGTGTTGAGTTGGATGATCGGCAGCAGCACCGCCAGCACGATCAGCATCACCACCAGCCCCATCGCGACGATCAGCAGCGGCTCCAGCAGCGTGGCCATGGCCATCGCGCGGCGCTGGACCTCCGCGCCGAGCTGCTGTGCGGCACGCTGCAGCATGCGGGGCAGTTCGCCGGTCTGTTCGCCGAGCCGCGCGAACATCGACAAGAGGCCTGGGAAGCGCGGGTAGGCCGCCAGCGCCGAGGCCAGCGGCGCGCCTTCCCGCACCCGCACCAGCGCCTCGTCGGCATCGGCCCGCATCGCCCGGTTCGACAGCGTTTCGGTGGCCGCCTGCAGCGCCTTCAGGATCGGCACGCCGGCCCCTGCCAGCATCGCCAGCGTGCCGGCGAAACGCGCCGCGTTGTAGCCACGGGCCAGCCGGCCGATCAGCGGCAGCGTCAGCCAGGTGGCATCGAGCCGGACGCGGGTGGCCTCGTTGCGGCGCGCCAGCTGCAGCAGGAAGCCGGCGCCCGCCAGGCCCAGCGCCACCAGCCAGCCCCAGTGGCGCACGAAGTCGCTGACGGCCAGCATCGCCACGGTGAGGAACGGCAACGCCTGCTTGCCGCCGGCGAACACCTGCGCCACCTGCGGCACCACGTAGGTGACCAGGAACACGACGATCACCACCGCCACCAGCGAAACGATCGCCGGGTACAGCGCCGCGCCGATCAGCTTGGCCTTCAGGGCCTGCTGGTCTTCCAGGTCGGTGGCCATGCTGTCGAGCACGCGGCCGAGCTGGCCGCTGGTCTCGCCGGCCGACACCACCGCGCGGTAGACCTCGTCGAACTCGCGGGGCGCGGTGCCCAGCGCGCGGCCGAAGCTGGCGCCGGCGTTCACCTCGGCGCGCAGGTGGGCCACCAGCTCGCGCTGTTTCGGGTCCTCGGCCTCGTCGGCCAGTGCGGTCAGCGCGCGTTCCAGCGGCAGGCCCGCGCTCACCAGGCCGGCCAGCTGGCGGGTCCAGATCGTCAGCCCGGTGGCGTTGAAGACCCGCTTCTTGCCGAAGCGCTGCCCGCCGCTGCCCGCCACCGCATCGCTGACCGGCTGCACCTCCAGCGGCACCAGCGCGCGGCCGCGCAGCTGCGCGCGCACGGCCTTGCTGTTGTCGCCCTCGAGCAGGCCCTTGATCGTCTTGCCCTCGGCATCGAGGGCTTCAAAGCGGTAGGCGGGCATTCAGACTCCCTCGCCCGCTGGGAGAGGGCGGGGGTGAGGGCGCGGTACCGGCAGGCGCTCGCTGGCCGCCTGCCCCTCACCCCGGCCCTCTCCCCGCCGGGGAGAGGGAGTGTGCAGGTAGGTCATTCGCGCGTGACCCGCAAGAGTTCTTCCAGCGACGTGCTGCCATCGGCCACCAGCCGCTCGCCGTCTTCGCGCATGCTGCGCATGCCGCCCGCGTGCGCCACCTCGGCGATGCGGGCCTCGGCGGCGCGTTCGTGCACCAGCGCGCGCACGTCGTCGTCGGCGATCATCAGCTCGTAGACGCCGGTGCGGCCGCGGTAGCCGGTCTGGCCGCAAGCGGTGCAGCCCACCGGGTGCCAGCGGCCTTCGCCGTCGGCGCGCTTGCAGGTGGGGCACAGCCTGCGCACCAGCCGCTGCGCCAGCACGCCCAGCAGGCTGGAGCTGAGCAGGAACGGCTCGATGCCCATGTCGACCAGCCGCGTCACCGCGCTGGGCGCGTCGTTGGTGTGCAGCGTGGCCAGCACCAGGTGGCCGGTGAGCGAGGCCTGGATCGCGATCTGCGCAGTCTCGACGTCGCGGATCTCGCCGATCATGATGACGTCCGGGTCCTGCCGCAGGATGGCGCGCAGCGCCTTCGCGAACGTCAGGTCGATCTTCGCGTTGACCTGCGTCTGGCCGATGCCGGCGAGCTCGTATTCGATCGGGTCTTCCACCGTCAGCACGTTGGTGGTGCCGGTGTCCACCTTGCCCAGTGCCGCGTACAGCGTGGTGGTCTTGCCCGAGCCGGTCGGGCCGGTGACCAGCACGATGCCGTGCGGCTGCTGCACCAGGTTCACGAAGCGGTGCAGCGTGTCGCCGCTCATGCCCAGGCCTTCGAGCGTGAACTTGCTCTCGCCCTTGTCGAGCAGGCGCAGCACCGCGCGTTCGCCGTGGGCCGAGGGGAGGGTCGACACCCGCACGTCGATCGCCCGCCCGCCGATGCGCAGCGAGATGCGGCCGTCCTGCGGCAGCCGCTTCTCGGCGATGTCCAGCTCGGCCATGATCTTCAGGCGCGAGATCAGCGCGGCGTGCAGCGCCTTGTTCGGCTGCACCACCTCGCGCAGCGTGCCGTCGACGCGGAAGCGCACCGAGCTCGAACGCTCGTACGGCTCGATGTGGATGTCGCTCGCGCCGTCCTTCGCGGCCTGCGTCAGCAGCGCGTTGAGCATGCGGATGATCGGCGCGTCGTTGGCGGCCTCGAGCAGGTCTTCCACGGCGGGCAGGTCCTGCATCATGCGCGACAGGTCGACCGCGCTCTCGACCTCGCCGACCACCACCGCGGCGCTCGATTCGCCGCCGGCGTAGGCCGCGGCGATGCGCTGGGCCAGCGTGCCGGCCGGCTCCTGCTCGATGCGGTCGACCGCGAAGCGGCGCAGCACCTCGGCCAGCGGCTCGCTGAGCTGCGCCGGGTCCTGGCCGGCGTCGGTCCACAGCGTCAGCGCCGCGCCGTCGTCCTCGAGCAGCAGCGTGTGCGCCTTCGCATAGGCGTAGGGCAGGGGGTGGCGGACCTGGGCCATGGTCAGCGCGCCGGGGCCGAGGCGGCGGGCGCCGCCGGGGTGGAGGCCGCCGGCGTGGCGGGGGCCGGGGTGGCCGAGCGGGCGGGCGGGGTCAGCGGCACCTCGTGGCGGCGGGCATCGGGCAGCACCGGCGCACCGTTGACCGGGACCACCACCGAGGGCTTCGGCTGGTTGGCCTGCTGCAGCGCCCGGATGGCGTCGTAGCGGTCCAGGCTCAGCTGCGTCGCATCGCCCTGGGTGCGCATCACGATCGGCCGCAGGAACACCATCAGGTTGGTCTTCACGCGTCGGCGGTTCTGCGCCTTGAACAGGTTGCCCAGCACCGGGATGCTGGAGAGGCCCGGCACCCGGTCCTCGCCGTCGGCGTAGTCGTCCTTCAGCAGGCCGCCGAGCACCAGCACCTGGCCGTCGTCTACTACCACGGTGGTCTCGATCGAGCTCTTGTCGGTGGTCGGGCCGTTGGTGGCCGACGTGGTGCCGGCCACGACGCTGGAGTTCTCCTGGTAGATGATCATGCGCACGGTGCCGTTCTCGCCGATCTGCGGGCGCACCCGCAGCGTCAGGCCGACGTCCTTACGCTCCACTGTCTGGAACGGGTTCGACGCGCCGGTGCCCGAGTTCAGCGTGGTGTACGTGCCGGTCACGAACGGCACGTTCTGGCCGATCACGATCTTGGCCTCTTCGTTGTCCAGCGTCACCAGGTTCGGCGTGGAGAGCACGTTGGCGCCGGTCTCACTCTCGAGGAAGCGCGCCAGCGCACCCAGCGTGTAGGTGCCGGCGATGCGGTTCACCAGGCCGATGTTCAGGCCGGTGCCGAGCGACAGGCTGCTGGCGCTGGAGGTGCTGCCGGTGGCCGCCGCCACGCTGAGGTTGACCAGGTTGGCGCCGCTGCCGTTGCTGTAGTTGGTGCCCGCGTAGATGCCGGCGCCGTTGTTGCTGTTGGACAGCAGGCCCTGCCACTGGAAGCCGAACTCGGCCGCCTTGGTGGCGTCCATCTTCACGATCATCGACTCGACGTAGACCTGCGCACGGCGCGCATCGAGCTGGTCGATGACGGCGCGCAGCTGGCGGTACACCGGTTCGGGCGCGGTGATGATCAGCGCGTTGGTCGCGGGGTCGGCCTGGATGAAGCCACCGATCGACGGGCCGGCCGCGGCGTTCACCGGCGAGGTCGCCTGGGTGGACATGCCCGAGCCGGTCGCGGTGCCGCCCAGCGCGGTGCCGGCGCCGCCGGGGGTCGTCGAGGTGGCGATGGTGCTGGGCGTGCCGGTGCTGGTGCCCAGGCCGGCGCTGCCGCCGCCCAGCGCACCGCCGGTGCCGCCGGTGCCGGGGGTCTGGCCCGCCGCATAGGCCGCGCGCAGCACCGTGGCCAGCCGCGCCGCATCGGCATTGCGCAGGTAGACGACGTAGATGTTGCCGGCGGGCGATTCGCCGGCCGGGCGGTCCAGCCGCTCGACGGCGTTGCGCACCACGGCCAGCCGCGCGGCGTTCGGTGCGCGCACCAGCAGGGCGTTGGTGCGCGAGTCGGCCACCACCTGGATGCCGCCGGTCGCGCCCGCGGCGGCCGGCGCTGCGGCAGGTGCCGTGCCGGTGCTGCTGCTGTCGGCGAAGCGCTGGATGATGGGCACCAGGTCGGCCGCCACCGCGTGTTTCAGCGGGATCACCTCGACGTCGGTGGCCGCCGGCACGTCCATCGCCGAGATGATCTTGGCCAGCCGCTTCAGGTTGTCGGCGTAGTCGGTGATCACCAGGCTGTTGTTGCCCGGGTTGGCGTTGATGGTGTTGTTCGGGCTGATCAGCGGGCGCAGCACGGTCACCATGTTGTTGGCGTTCTCGTGCTGCAGGCGGAACACCTGCGTCAGGATCTGGTCGCCGCTGCGGGTGACGGCGTCCACCGCCACCGTGCCGGTCTGCAGCTTGGCGTCGGCCTCGGGCACCACTTTCAACAGGCCGCCGGCCTCGACCATCGTGTAGCCCAGCCCGCGCAGTGCGGCCAGGTAGTTCAGCAGCGCCTCGCGGGTGCTCACCGGCTCGTCGCTGTAGAGCGTCATCTGGCCCTTCACCCGCGGGTCGACCAGGATCTGCCGGCCGGTGATCGCAGCGATCGCGCGGCTCACCGCGTCGATCTCGGCGTTGACGAAGTTCAGCGTGACCTTCGGTTGCTGCTGCTCGCTGTTGCGCGCACTGGGGTTGCCGTTGCCGCGACCGTTCTTCTGCGCCCAGGTGGCGGGCGTGTGCACCAGCACCAGGCTCGCAGCCAGGCCGGCAGCCACCTGGCGCAGGTGGCGCTCGCGGCGCTGCGGGCGGCGTTGCGTTCGATTCATGGTCATCCGATGCTGATGATCGACCGCGCGCCCTGGCGCCGGCCGATGATGTTGAGCAGGTTGTCCAGCGCGCCCTGTTCGGTGGCGGCGGCGCTGGCTTCGCCGCGCAGCCGCAGCCCGCCGGTGCCCAGCGTGCCGTCGGCCTGCAGGCGCAGCGCGCCGTCCAGCGTGGTCAGCTGCAGCCGGGTCGGGCCGCTGTCGCTGCCCAGCACCGCGAGGCGGTAGCTGCCCAGCCGCGGCAGCGTCACCAGGCGCGAGCTGAAGTCCTGCAGGTCGAGCCGGGCCTCGCCATCCATCCGGAAGCGGCCCTGCACCCAGTGCAGCCGCAGGTCGCGGGTGGCCAGCCGCAGCGCGCCGCCGGGCTGCAGCGTGTTCCACGGCGTGCCGAAGCCCACCAGCCACGCGGCCGGCCATTGTCCCACCGGGGCCAGGCCGTCCGGCGACGGCGGCCCGGCGGGGGCGTCGACCGCCACCTGCAGTGCGCCCCAGCCGGGCTGCAGCGTCAGGTGCGTGCCGGCACTGAGGCAGCAGTCGTGCGACAGCGACAGGCGCAGCCCGAGGCCCTGCGGCCGCAGCGTCCACGACAACCGCCCCGGCAGCGCGCGTGCCGCCTGGCTGCCGGGCCCGCCCGCGGCGACGACCACCGCCGAGCCGGTCCAGACGCTGCCTTCCGGCGCGGCGAGCAGCAGCCGTTCGCCGCTGAGCCGCGAGACCCCGCGCGCCAGCCACGCCGCCGGCGCCGAGACCACCACCGCCCCGAGGGCGCCGATCAGCAGGCCGGCCCACAGCCAGCCGCGGTGGCGCGGCGCGGCGGGTTCGAGCGGGCGGGCGCGGCGCGGTCTCATGGGGTGTCCGGCGCGGCGGCGAACGCCAGCGTGACGGTGCCGTCGTAGGCGCGGCCAAGGCGCTTGAGCTGCGCCTCGATCGGCCGTGCGCGGGCGCCCGTGCGCACCTCGCCGAGCCAGGCCAGCAGCGCCGGCCCTTCGATGCCGGTGAAGGTGACGGTGGCCCGGTCGCCGGTCACCGACAGCTTCGCCTTGCTGCCCAGGCGCTCGGTGGCGGCGTTCAACGCCGCCTGGGCCTGCGGCAGCGGCAGCGGCGGCTGGCCGCGCAGGCGACCGACCTCGGCCGCCTGGCGCTGCATCAGCGCGAGCTGGGTTTCCAGGCCGGCGCGCTGCGCGGGGGTCTCGCGCAATGTGCGCAGCGCCGGTGCGATGGCGATCCACCACAGCAGCAGCAGGCCGAGCACGATCGACGCCACGCCGACGGCGAGCCGTTCGCGCGACGACAGTGCCTGCCAGCGCGGCAGCACCTGGGCGCGCCACTGCGCGGCCAGCGCGTGGCCCTGGCGGGAGCGGGTGGCGGCGGTCATCGCGGCGCTCCGCTGGCGGGCCACAGCTGCAGCGAGCCGGGCTGGGCCTCGGCGCGCCAGCCGGCGTCCTGCAACTGGCGTTGCAGCACCGGCGCCTGCGTGGCGCCCAGGCCGGCGGCCTCGATCGTCAGGTGGCCGGTGTCGTAGCGCAGCGTGTCGACCGTGACGCCTTCGGGCCAGCCGGCCGCGGCGGCCTGCAGCAGGCGCTCGAGGTCGGCCTCGCCGATCTCGCCGGCGGCGGCGCGCAGCGCATCGGTCTCGCGGGTCATCTGCACCGGCGCGTCGAGGATGGCGCGCACCTGCGGGTGGGCGGTGCGTAGCACGGTGTCCATGCCGGCGCGCAGGTCGCGCACCTGGCGCCGGGCCTGCCAGGCCTGCACGTTCAGGCCGACCGCCTGGATCACCAGCAGCAGCGCCAGCCCCCAGCGCACCGGCCGCCAGGCCGGGCTGACCCACGCCTGCCAGGCCTGCCGCAGCGTGGCGGCGGCGCGGTGGCGCGGCGCGAACTCGAATTGGCGCAGGTTCCAGTCGCCGCGCGCGGCATCGAGCCAGCGCTCGGCGGTGCTGCGCACGGCCAGCGGCCGGCCGAGCCAGCGTTCGGCGGCCAGCGAGGCGGCGGGCGTCGCGGTGCTGATGGACTCCTCGAAGCGGTCCGGCCGCACCGCCTGCAGGCCGGTACCGGCGGTGAGCGGCCACTGCAGCACGCCATCGGCATGCGACCAGGTCAGCGACAGCGGCGGCTCTTCGGCCGGCCCCATGCCGCCGGCATCGAAGCCGCTGGCGGCATGGCCGTCGGACCCCTCGTCACGGGTCTCGAAGTGCACCGCGGCGGGTGACTGCGGCGTGGCCACGGGCACGATGCGGTCGACCTCGACGCCGGCTTCACCGAGGGCTTCGAGCTGCGCCGCCAGCCACGGCCGGTCGGTGGCGACGACCCAGCCGGTGTCGCCGGGCCGCAGCCCCGGCGCCAGCGAGAAGTGCAGCGCCTGCGGGTCGTCGAGCAGCCGCTCCTCGATCAGGCCGATGAGGGCCTGGCGCAGCCGCGCCGCGGGGGCCTTGGGCAGCGTGACCCGGTGCCAGGCCAGCGCACATTCGCTCAGCACCGCGATCACCTGCGTGGTGCCGCGCCGCAGGCCCGGCAGCAGCGCCGGGGCGGCCCGGCCGCGTTCGGTGGGCGCCTGGCCGTCCTCGCTGTAGACGAAGTCGACTTCGGCGACGCTGGCAGCGGCTTCGGCGGTGGCCGTCTCGGCGCGCGTGGGGTGCCAGCGCGGGTGAGGCGGCAGGTGGAGGACCAGGAGGCTCATGGGCGCCCCGATTGTAGGTGCCAGGCAGCAAACGCCACGTGAATCAAGTACTTGCGCGTCATTGTTGCAGTGGTGTCGGGATGTCGCGCAGGCGCTCGGTGCGCAGCACCGTGATGTCCCGGTTGTCCCGGCGCACCAGGGATCGTTGCGAGACGACCAGCGCGTCCAGCCGCAGCGTGCCGGTCACTTCGAAGTAGCTGGTGCGCACGTTGAGCCGGTCGGCGGCGAGCGTGACCTGCGATCCGACGATCGCCCGCACGTCCTCGTCGGCGTTGCGCAGCGGCTGGCGCTGGCGCGCCTGCACGATGCGCTCGGCCGTGCCCAGATCGATGCCGGCGATGACCGCGGCCAGGACTTCTTTCGGTGCGGTGTTCAGGTTCACCGGCGTTGGCGCCGGCAACAGCACCACGTAGGGCAGCAGCGGCGCCAGCATCGCCGGGTCGAGCCCGAACCAGGAAAGTTGGCGCTCGCTCGGCGGCAGCAGCAGCTGTTGATCGCTGGCGGTGGCGGTGTTGGAGGAGCGTCCGCCGGCGTCGGTGGTGCCCTGCAAAGCCGCGGCCAACGCGTTGGCGATGCGGCCGGCCCACTCCGGGTTCAGCGCGACCTGCGTGCACAGCCGCTGCAGCACTTTCAGCTCTTCCGGGTTGACCTTGCCGCCGGGCTGCACCAGGTTGCGCAGGTTGTAGCGCGACTGCGCGTCGACGATCGAACCGGAGAGGAACGCGTCCGGCCCATCGTCGCTGGCACTGCCGTCGGCCGACAGGAAGGTCGACAGCCGCGCCTCCGACAGCGGCACCGCCCAGGGTTCGCTGAGGTTGTCGGTGCCGCCGTTGTTGTTGCTGCGGCCGTCCTCCCGCAGGATCAGGCGCGCCCAGTCGAGCGCGCCGTTGAGGATCCACTGCGCCTGCACCTGCGCCCGTTCGGCCGCCTCCACCTGCACGGCGCGCCACTGCTGCCACACCATGCCGGCGGCCAGCGTCGCGATCAGCGTGACGATCACCATCGCGGTCAGCAGCGCGGCACCACGCTGAGGAGCCCGGCGCCGGCTCACTGGGCAACCTCCGTGCTGCGCACTGCGGTGCGAGCCCCTTCGGGCGGCCGGGCGGGGCTCATGGGTGCACGATGCGCACGCTGCGCTGCAAGGTGCCGGTGAAAGGCGGACCGCTCAACGCGAGCACCCAGCGCACGCCATCGGGCAGCGTGCTCACCGTGTTGCCCTCGCCGCGGTCGCCGCTCGACTGCGCGTTGCTCCACGCCTTGCTCGAGGTGTAGAAGGTGTAGAGCTGCTGCTGGGCGACGCCGCTGAGCACGGCCACCGTGCCCGCTTCGTTGCCCTGCAGCTGCTGGCTGGCGATCCAGGCGTCCTGCAGGTCGGTGGCGCGCACCACCGGCGGCGCGGCCCAGCGCACCAGCGTGCCGTTGCGCAGCGTCCAAGCCACCAGCTCGATGCCGGCCGGGCGCGAGCGGGTGAGGCGCAGCGTCGCGCCGTCGAAATCGAAGGCCGGCACCTGCTGGGTCTGCACCGCCTGCTTCACATCGGCCTCCCACTGGCCGAGCGCGGTCTGCAGCCGCAGCATCGCCTCGGTGTGGCGGCGCGCGGTGTCACGGCTCTGCAGCACCACGTCCACGCCGCGCCAGGCCAGCGCGGCCATCAGGGCGAGGATGAACAGCGCGATCAGCACCTCGATCAGCGTGAAGCCGCGCGGCCGGGCGGGGCGGGTCATAGGCGCGGGACCACGGTGGAGATCGAGACCAGCAGCTGGCCGTTGGCGTCCAGCACGCGGGCGTCGACCCGGCGGAAGTTGGGGTTCGGCGTGGGCCGCACGACTAACTGGCCGGTGTACTCGATGCCGAGCTGCGAGCAGGCGAAGGTGCCGTCGCCCACCGACGGGAACTGGCCCTGCAGCCGCAGCTCGGTGAGCTGGTTGTCGGCGCACCACTGCGCGGCGATGGTGTCGCCCAGGCGCTGGCTGCTGGCGGTGAGCGCGCCGGCGGCCTTGATGCCGGCGGCCAGCGTGATGGCGACGATGGCCAGCGCGACCAGCACCTCGATCAGCGTCAGGCCCCGTTGCTCGGGCCTCATGGCATCTCCAGCACGAACGGGCCGACGCCATCGGTCTGCAGCACCGCCTGCTGGTCGCCCAGGCGCAGCACCACGCGTTGCGGGTCGATCATCGGCTCGGGGCCGAGCACCAGCATCGGCCGCTGTGGCGGCAGCAGGACCTGCGGCTGGCCGTCGTCCGGCGACGAGAGCCAGTGCTGCGGCACGTCGGCCTGCGGCGGCAGCCCATCGAAGCGGAAGTCGACGCGGCGGCCCTGCGCATCGACCCGTTCGCGCGGGTCGGACACCGGCCGCCAGCGCACCGCGACACCGAGCGCGCGCGACTGGTTGCGCGCCGCGTCGAGCAGCATCGCCAGCCGTTGGGCCTCGCGTTCCAGGCGGGTCGCGGCGGGATCGCGCAGGGCCAGCGAGGCCACCGCGCTCGCCACCGCGATCAGCGCGACGACCAGCAGCAGTTCGATCAGCGTGAAGCCCGCGGCGCGGCGAGGCCGGCGGCCGGGCACGGCGTCCGGCCCATTCGGCCTATTGCCAGGAGCCGATGTCGGCATCCTTGCCTTCACCACCGGACTGGCCGTCCGCCCCGAGGCTGAACACGTCGACCTGCCCCTTCACGCCGGGGTTGGCGTACTGGTAGGCCCGGCCCCAGGGGTCGTTGGGCAGCTTGTCGAGGTAGGGCTTCCAGTTCGGCGCGGCCGGGCCCGCGTTGGGCCGCGTGACCAGTGCCTGCAGGCCCTGTTCGGCGGTCGGGTAGCGCTGGTTGTCCAGGCGGTAGAGCTTCAGCGCCTGCATCAGGTTGTTGACGTCGGTGCGCGCCGCGGTGACACGCGCATCGTCGGCACGGTCGAGCACATTGGGCACCACCAGCGCGGCCAGCACGCCGATGATGACCAGCACCACCATCAGCTCGATCAGCGTGAAGCCACGCTGCCGGAGGGCAGAGAGGCGGCGGGCCGGGGAACGGGACGGGATCATGGGAGGGACGGCCTTCGCGGGGTCTTCGGGTCGGGCTTGCCATGATAATCAAGGCCCATGTCGCGAATGAAAACGCTGGTGACACCCTCCCGTCTTGCCCCGCGGCTGCCCTGGGCCGCCGTCGCCACCGGCGGTGTCTGGCTGCTGGTGGCCGCCAGTGCGGTGCACTGGGGGCTGCGGCTGGGCGTGCACGGCGATGCGGTGCCCTCGCAGGTGCAGACGGTCGGGGTCGCGCAGGCGCTGCAGGGCGATGCCGGCCGGCTGTTCGCCCGCACCGAGACCGTGGCCGCCGCGGCGCCCTCGAGCCCGGCGCGCGACCGCTTCCGCGTGCTCGGCGTGGCGGCGCACGATGGCGGCGGGTGGGCGCTGATCAGCGTGGACGGCAAGCCGCCGCGGGCCTACCGCCGCGGCGCTTCGGTCGATGGCCGCTGGGAAGTGCTGACGGTGGGCCAGCGCCGCATCGACATCGGCCCGGCCGGCGGACCGGCGGCGGTGACGCTCGACCTGCCGCCGCTGCCGTCGCCGGCGACCGCGCAGCTGCCGGCGGTGAGCACCGACATCAACGGCTCGGCCACGGCGCCGGCAGTGACACCGGCGCCGCAGCGCCCGGTGCCCCCTGCGGGGGAAGGCACACCGGCCGCCCCGCCGCCAGGCGGCGGCGACGCAACGCCCCCGGGCGGCACGCCGATCGTGCGCTGACGCGGCCGGCCAGGCGCCTCAGCGTGCCAGGCCGCCCACCGGCATCGGCAGCGTGATGCGCTGCGAGCTGGCGAAGCCGGCGTGCTCGGGCGTCTGCGGCTGCGTGTCGAGCGGGCCGCGCTGGCTGTCGCCGATCTCGGTGACATTGGCGTCCAGGCTGTCGTGCACCTCGGTGAGCAGGCTGGCCGCCGCCTGCAGCAGCGGCCAGGACAGCGCGATGCCGGTGCCGTCGACACTCTCCAGCCCGAGCTCGAGCAGCGCGGCGGTCTCGAAGCCGCGCAGCGTGGTGTCCAGCCCCTGGTGCGCGGTGCTGCGGCAGAACACGCAATAGTCGGTCACCGGACCGGCGATGCGGGCCGCCACCACCAGCGCCGCGCAGGCCGCCAGCCCATCGACCAGGATCACGTGCCGCTTGCTGGCCGCCACCAGCATGGCACCGACCATCATCGCGGTCTCGAAGCCGCCGAACGCGGCCAGCACCTCGACCGGATCCTCCAGCCCGACGTGCCGGCTCAGGGCGCTCTGCAGCACCACCATCTGCTGTTCCAGCGCCGCCATGTCCATCGTCGGACCGGCGTACACCAGCTCGCGCAGCGGCGTGCCGGTGAGGCGCGAGATCACCAGCGCGGCGGCCTGGTTCGCGCCGACGCCGACGCCGGCACACCCCAGCGCGTTGCCGGGCAGGGCATCGGCGATCTCCATGCCGGCGCGGATGGCCGCGTGCACCTGGTCCACCGACATCGCCTGCGTGACGCGGCAGTTGCGCGTGCCGTGCGCGATCTTGCGCGCCAGCACGCCGGTCCGCGGCGCCAGCGGCGTGGCGAGGCCGCTGTCCACGAGGTGCACCGTGAGCCCTTGCCGGTGGGCGAACACCGGCAGCGGCAGGCGCGAGGCGAGCAGGTCTTCGACCGTGCGCGCGGTGGGCGGGGCGTCCGGGGCGGTGACTTCGACCGCCAGCCCGTGGTCGCCGGCGAACACCAGCAGCTGCGGCTGGCGCAGCCGCGGCCGCAGCTGGTTCTGGATCAGGCCGAGGCGGATCGCCAGCGGCTCCAGTTCGCCGAGGCTGCCGGCCACCTCGTTGCGGCGGGCCAGCTTCAGGCGCAGGGCCTGCTCCAGCGAGGCACGGGCAGTCGGGACGATCAGGGGCGGTTGGTCGGTCGACATCGTCGTTTCTGCCGCGAGCGGCGCGTTGCGGAGGGGTCGCCGGTCAGCCGGCCGACGTCATCTCAGGAACAGCTGGTACACCGGATTGTCGGTTTCTTCGACACAAGGGTACGCCAACGTCGCCAGGAACGCCTTGAACGCACGCCGCTCGCCCCGCGGCACCTGGATGCCGACGAGGATGCGGCCGTAGTCGGCGCCCTGGTTGCGGTAGTGGAACAGGCTGATGTTCCAGCCCGGTGGCATGCTCGAGAGGAAACGCATCAGCGCGCCGGGCCGCTCGGGGAAGACGAAGCGGAACAGCCGCTCGTCCTGTGCCAGTTCGGAACGGCCGCCGACCATGTGGCGCAGGTGCTCCTGCGCCATGTCGTCACGCGTGAGGTCGATGCAGCCGAACCCCTGGGCCTCGAACTGCGCCGCGATCGCGTGGGATTCGCCGGGCTGCGACGTCGTCACGCCGACGAAGATGTGGGCGCGCTGCGCGTTCGAGATGCGGTAGTTGAACTCGGTCACGCTGCGCGGGCCGAGCAGTTCACAGAAGCGCTTGAACGACCCGCGCTCCTCGGGGATGGTGATCGCGAACAGCGCCTCGCGCGCCTCGCCGACCTCGGCCCGCTCGGCCACGAAGCGCAGCCGGTCGAAGTTCATGTTCGCGCCGCAGTTGATCGCGATCAGCGTCTGGTCGCGCACGCCGGTGCGCTCGACATACTGCTTCAGGCCGGCCACGCCGAGTGCGCCGGCCGGCTCCATCACCGAGCGGGTGTCCTGGAAGATGTCCTTCATGGCGGCGCAGACCTCGTCGGTGTCGACGACGATGAATTCGTCGACCAGCGCCCGCGCGACCCGGAAGGTCTCCTCGCCGACCAGCTTGACCGCGGTGCCGTCGGAGAACAGCCCGACGTCGTTCAGCCGCACCCGCTTGCCCGCGGCCACCGAGCGGGCCATGGCGTCGGAGTCGGCGGTCTGCACGCCGATCACGCGGATCTCGGGACGCACCGCCTTCAGGTAGGCCGCCACGCCGGAGATCAGCCCACCGCCGCCGATGGCGACGAACACCGCATCGATCGGGCCCTGGTGCTGGCGCAGCAGCTCCACGGCGATGGTGCCCTGGCCGGCGATGACGTCGGGATCGTCGAAGGGGTGCACGAAGGTCAGGCCCTCGTCGTCGCAGAGCTTCTGCGCGTGTTCCTGTGCGTCGGAGTAGCTCTCGCCGACCAGCACCACCTCGCCGCCGAGCGTGCGCACGGCGTCCACCTTCACCTGCGGCGTGGTGACCGGCATCACGATCACCGCGCGGCAGCCGAGCCGCGACGCCCCCAGCGCGACGCCCTGGGCGTGGTTGCCGGCGGAGGCGCAGATCACGCCCCGCTGCAGCTGCTCGGGGCTGAGTTGCGCCATCTTGTTGTAGGCGCCGCGCAGCTTGAAGCTGAAGACGGGCTGGTTGTCCTCGCGCTTGAGCAGCACCTGGTTGCCGAGCCGGCGGCTCAGCGAGCGGGCCGGCTCGAGTTCGGTCTCGCGGGCGACGTCATAGACCCGGGCCGTCAGGATGCGCTTCAGGTAGCGGTTGGCGATGGCCTCTGCGTCCGGCGAGCGCGGCTGCGCCGGCTCGGCGGTGCGCGGTCGGCGCTTGGACAGCAGGGGCGCGCTGGACGCTGGCTTGCGACGGGAATCCATGGGCTGCGGCGAGTGAGGTGCGGCGCAGCATGATACAGATGCCCCCTGGCGGGGCCGGGTCGTCGGGCTTGATGCTCAAGCACAACAGTTGGGGAAGACCACGACCAGACGAAAAAAAACCCGAAGCGGTTGGCTTCGGGTTTGAATCCACCTATGGAGGGGGTGGAGGAGACAAGCGGCGGAAATCCAACAAACAAGCGTTTATCGACTTCCATAGGGTTTATTCTAGCTTGCGATCCAGGGGCATGCAAGCGGTTTCTGGGTGGGATTTGCAGGGGCTTGTATCGCAACGCAACAGCGCGCCGACGGCAAGGGCGCCAGCGGCGGAGCCACAATCGGCGATTCGTTCGATTGAAGGAGATCCCGCGTGCAATGCACGATCCACTGGATGCCGCAGTCCGGCATGGCGTTCTCTGCCGAGACCGGCAGCGGCCACCTGATCACGATGGACGGCGCCCCGGAGGGCGGCGGCCGCAACCTGGCGCCGCGGCCGATGGAGACGCTGTTGGCCGGCGCGGGCGCCTGCTCGGCCTATGACGTGGTGCTGATCCTGCAGCGCGGTCGGCAGAAGATCAGCGGCTGCCGGGTCGAGGTGAAGGCCGACCGGGCCGACACCGACCCGAAGGTCTTCACGCGGGTGGAGATGCGCTACATCGTCACCGGCACCGAGCTCTCCGCGGCCGCGGTCGAGCGGGCGGTGAAGCTGTCGCACGAGAAGTACTGCTCCGCCACGGCGATGCTGGTGAAGACGGCGGAGATCCACTCGTCGATCGAGATCGTGGCGGCCTGAGGCCGCAGCGCCCCGCGCGCTCAGACGTGGTGGGCGGTGGTGGTCATCACCTTCGCGGCGGCCCGCATCAGCCAGCGCACCGGCGCGGGCGGGCGCAGGCCGCCCCGGTCCTCGGCATCGTCGGCATGACGGGCCTCGTCCTGCCGCATCTGCTCCACGATCGCGCGCGAGGCGCCATCTTGCGCCGGCAGCCGCTCGAGGTGGCTGGCCAGGTGCTGCTCCACCTGCCGCTCGGTCTCGATGACGAAGCCGAGGCCGGCGCGGTCGCCGAGCCGGCCGGCGACGACCCCCATCGCAAACGCCCCGGCGTACCAGAACGGGTTCAGCCACGAGGGCCGCGCGCCCAGCTCGGCCATGCGCTGCTCGGTCCATGCGAGGTGGTCGGTTTCTTCGTCGCCGGCGCGCTCGAGGTGCACGCGCAATTGCGGGTTCGGCGTGCTCAGGGCCTGCCCGGCATAGAGCGCCTGCGCGCACACCTCGCCGACGTGGTTCACGCGCATCAGCGCGCCGGCCAGGCGCCGCTCGTGGTCCTCCAGCGTGACGGTCGTGTGGCCGTCGCCCTCGGGGGTCGGCCGGCTGGCGTGATGATGGCCAAAGACGGTGTGCAGGCCGCGGTCGACGACATCGATGAAGGCGTCGAAGGGCGAGTGCAGGCGGGCTTCGCGGGACATGTGGGCAGTGTAGGGGCGTGGACAGGGCGGCCGACGGGACAGCGGATCGGTTGAGCGGATCAAGGGTCTTTACGAATTGTCGCGACCGTGTCCGTGTTGTTCACCTGCAACTTAATCCGGTAGCTCCATGGGGATAAGGCTTGGAGAGCGCCGTCCAGCTTGGTGGAATCCCTAGCAGCTTTCCACGAAGAGCCGATGACAGGTCTGCGGTGGCTCAAGCCGTGAGCCTGTCTCCATTCCCCACCTAGGAGTGAATTGATGAAAAAGACCTTGCTCGCATGCGCCGCGCTGACCGCTTTTGCCGGCGCCGCTTCCGCCCAATCGTCCGTCACGCTGTTCGGCGTCGTCGACACCAGCCTGCGCCACGTGAAGACCGGTGACGTCTCGACCAGCAAGCTGGGCACCGACGGCAACTCGCCGAGCCGCTTCGGCTTCCGCGGCGTCGAGTCGCTGGGCAACGGCCTCTCGGCCAACTTCTGGCTCGAGGGTGGCTTCAACCCGGACACCGGCACCATCGGCAGCAAGCTGTTCAGCCGCCGTTCGACCGTCGGCCTGTCGGGCAACTTCGGTGAAGTGCGCCTCGGCCGCGACACTCTGGCCGTCTACAACAACGCCAGCCAGTTCGATCCGTTCGGTGCCACCGGCATCGCGTCGATCAACAACCTGCTCGAAGGCGGCGGCCGCCAGTTCACCGGTGGCACCACGTTCAGCACGAACGGCGTGGCCACGGCCATCACCGGCCCGCTGGGCACCACCGTGACGCCGTCGGGCGGCACCGCCGCGGCCACCGACATCCGTCGCGCCGACAACCAGGTGTCGTACTTCCTGCCGGGCAACCTCGGTGGCGTGTACGGCCAGGCGTCGTACAGCTTCGGCGAAGGTGGCACCGGCCGCACCAACGGCCTGCGCCTGGGCTGGAAGGGCTACGGCTTCGACGGCGCCGCCGCGGTCAACAACATCGACGTGAACCAGGGCGACCTGCGCATCGTCAACGCCGCGCTGTCGTACGACTTCAACGTCGTGAAGCTGGTCGGCCAGTATGCCCAGCTGAAGCTCGAGCCGACGGCCGCCACCGGCGACCTGAAGCAGCGCGTGTGGCAGCTCGGCGCCATCGTGCCGGTGAGCGCCGCCGGTGCGTTCAAGCTGAGCTACTCGAAGGCCAACGACTACGCCAAGGCCCGCCAGGTCGCGGTCGGCTACCAGCACGACCTGTCCAAGCGCACTGCGCTGTACGCGACGTTCGCGCAGATCAAGAACAAGGAAGACGGCGCCGTCGCGACCGGCAACTTCTACCTGAACGACGCGCCGGTCCCGACGCTCGCGCAGCAGAAGTCGACCGGCTACGAGTTCGGCATCCGCCACGCGTTCTGATCGCTTCGATCGAGCCGCACGAAAAAGCCGCCCCTCGGGGCGGCTTTTTTTTCGCGCATCCGGCGGCGCCGGTCAGGGCAGCAGCAGCTCGTTTTCGTAGAGTTGCCGAACGGTTTCGCGGCGGCGGATCAGTTGCGGCCGGCCCTCTTGCACCATCACCTCGGCCGCGCGCGGGCGGGTGTTGTAGTTGCTCGCCATCGTCATGCCGTAGGCGCCGGCGGACAGCACCGCCAGCCGGTCGCCGGGGGCCACCGCGAGCGTGCGGTCGCGGCCGAGCCAGTCGCCGGATTCGCACACCGGGCCGACCACGTCCCAGGCCTGCGGTGCAGCGTCGCGCACGGCACACGGCACGATGTCCATCCAGGCCTCGTACATCGCCGGGCGCACCAGGTCGTTCATCGCCGCGTCGACGATGCAGAACTGCTTGTCCTCGCCGGGCTTGAGGTAGAGCACCTCGGTCAGCAGCACGCCGGCGTTGCCCACCATCGAGCGGCCGGGCTCCAGCAGCAGCTCGCGCTGGCCATGGCCGCGTGCGGCCATGCGCGCGAGCACCGCGGCCACCAGGTCGCCCGCGGCCGGCGGCTGCTCGTCGGCGTAGGTGATGCCCAGGCCGCCGCCGATGTCGAGGTGGTGCACCGGCACGCCGGCGGCTTCGATGGCCTCGATCAGGTCGAGCACGCGGTCGAGGGCGTCCAGGTACGGCGCCAGCTCGGTGATCTGCGAGCCGATGTGGCAGTCGATGCCGACCACCTGCAGGCCCGGCAGCGCGGCGGCGCGGCGGTACGCGGCCAGCGCCTGGCCGTGTGCGATACCGAACTTGTTGCCCTTCAGGCCGGTGGAAATGTAGGGGTGCGTCCTGGCGTCGACATCGGGGTTGATGCGCAGGCTGACCGGCGCCCTGCGGCCCATCGCCGCGGCGACCTCGGACAGCACTTCCAGCTCGGGCAGGCTCTCGACGTTGAAGCAGCGCACGCCGGCCTCGAGGGCGCGGCGCATCTCCGCCGGCGTCTTGCCGACACCGGAGAACACCACCTTCGACGCTTCGCCGCCGGCCGCCAGCACGCGTTCGAGCTCACCGGCGCTGACGATGTCGAAGCCGCAGCCCAGCCGCGCGAAGCTCTGCAGCACCGCGAGGCTGGAGTTGGCCTTGATCGCGTAGCAGAGCAGGTGCGGATGGCCGGCCAGCGCCTGCTGGTAGGCGCCGGCGGCGGCGCTCATCGCGCCGTGGGAGTACACGTACAGCGGCGTGCCGTGCTGGGCGGCGAGGTCGTCGAGGCGGCAGCCTTCGAGGTAGAGGTCGGCGCCGCGGCGCTCGAGGAAAGGGGCTCCGGGCAGGCTCATGGACGGGGGGCGGCGGGGGTCGAAGGGCTGGAAGCAGCGGGGAGGGGAGCCGAGGCCGCGAGGGCGGCGGGCGGTGGGACGTCGTCGGGGAGGTACAGCGCGCCCTTTTGGCCGCAGCCGGCCAGCAGCGCAGCTGCGGCGGCCCACAGCAGGGGCCGGCGGATGCCGGCGCTGCCACTGCGGTGATCGGGCAGGGCTACACTGGTCCGGCGCGTGTTCGCACGTGATGCTGTCATCCGGCGATTTTATCGAGCCCCACCCGCTGCCTTCTCCTGCCCCGTATGGACGCCCAGCCCGCTTCCCCGCTCTCGGATGCCGAGTACCACCGCATCGCCGGCGCCGCCCTGGCCAGTGTCGAGACCGCCCTCGACCGCTGGCTCGAAGACGACGTGGTCGACATCGATTCACAACGCACCGGCGGCCTGCTGGAACTGAGCTTCCCGGGCGGCAGCAAGATCGTGCTGAACACCCAGCCGCCGCTGCACGAGCTGTGGATGGCCGCGCAGGGCGGCGGCTTCCACTACCGCTGGGTCGAGGGCCACTGGCGCGACACGCGCGATGGCCGCGACTTCTTCGAGGCGCTGTCCGAGCATGCCAGCCGCCAGGCCGGCCGGCCGCTGACCTTCACCGCACCGGCCGTCTGACGCCGGCCGGCGCTCAGCGTCGGAACAGGTCGAGGATGCCTTTTTTCTCGGCGTCCTCGGCGGGCGTGGGCAGCGTGTCCTCCAGCCCCAGCGACGGGATGCCGGTGGCGCGCGTGTATTCCTCGAAGAACCACTCGCCGTTCGAGTTGACGACGCCCTCCGGCGGCGTGAGCTCCTGCACCGGCACGCCGTTCAGCGCGGTGGCCATGTAGTCGATCCACACCGGCAGTGCCAGGCCGCCGCCGGTCTCGCGGTCGCCCAGCTTGTGCGGCTGGTCGTAGCCGATCCACACCACCGCCACCAGGCCGGGCTGGAAGCCGGCGAACCAGGCATCCAAAGAGTCGTTGGTGGTGCCGGTCTTGCCGTACAGGTCGGGCCGCTTCAGCGTGGCCTGCGCGCGCGCAGCGGTGCCGCTGCGCGCGACCTCCTGCAGCAGGCTGCTCATCACGAAGGCGTTGCGCTCGTCGATCGCGCGCATCGAGTCGTTCAACCTCGTCGGTTCGGTCTGCACGATGACCTGCCCGCGCGCGTCGGTGATCCGCGTGATCAACTGCGGCTGGACGCGGTAGCCGCCGTTGGCGAAGACCGCGTAGGCATCGGCCATCTGCATCGGCGTGACCGAGCCGGCGCCGAGTGCCATCGTCAGGTAGGCTGGGTGCTTCTCGGCGTCGAAGCCGAAGCGGGCCGCCCAGCCCTGCGCGAACTGCGGACCGGTGGCCTGCAGCACCCGGATCGACACCATGTTCTTCGACTTCGCGAGCGCCCGGCGCAGCGTCATCGGGCCCTCGAACTGGCCGTCGTAGTTCTTGGGCTCCCACGGCTGGCTGCCGGTGGTGCCGGCATCGAAGAAGAGCGGGGCATCGTTGACCACCGTCGCCGGCGTGAAGCCGCGTTCGAGCGCCGCCGAATAGATGAACGGCTTGAAGCTCGAACCCGGCTGGCGCCAGGCCTGGGTCACGTGGTTGAACTTGTTCTTCGCATAGTCGAATCCGCCGACCAGCGCACGGATCTCGCCGGTGAGCGGGTCGAGCGAGACAAAAGCGCCCTCGACCTCGGGGAGCTGCGTGATGGTCCAGCTGGGGGCGGCCGGCGCGGCACGGCCGCCAGGGGCCGGCGGTGCGACCGACTGCACGACACGGATGACCGCGCCGCGGCGGATCTGCAGCGTCGGCGAGGCCTTCGGGTCGAACGCCGACGCCACGGTCTTCAGCCCGGCGCCGGTGATGCGGATGGTCTCGCCGTTCTGCAGCGTCGCCACCACCAGCTTCGGCTCGGCGCTCTGCACGACGGCCGCGCGCAGCTCGCCGTTGTCCGGGTGCTCGTCGAGCGCCTCGGCGATGCGCACGTCCACCTGCTTCGGGTCCTGTGGCAGGTCGAGGTAGGTCTCCGGGCCGCGGTACCACTGGCGCTTCTCGTAGTTGAGGATGCCGGCGCGCAGCGCCTTGTAGGCGGCGCCCTGGTCCTTCGAGCGGATCGACGTGTAGACGTTCAGGCCGCGCGTGTAGGCGGCATCGCCGTACTGGGCAAAGACCAGCTGCCGCACGGTCTCGGCGACGAACTCGGCGTGCACCGTGGCCTCGCGCGGTGGGTGGTAGCGCATCGGCTGCGCCAGTGCGTCGTCGCGCGCCTGCTCGCTGATGAAGCCGTTCTCGTGCATGCGCTGCAGGATGTAGCGCTGCCGCAGCACCGCCCGTTTCGGGTTGGCGATCGGGTTGTAGGCCGACGGCGCCTTCGGCAGGCCGGCGAGCATCGCCGCCTCGGCCACCGTCACCTCCTTCAGCGGCTTGCCGAAGTAGATCTCGCTGGCCGCTGCGAAGCCGTACGCCCGCTGCCCCAGGTAGATCTGGTTCATGTAGAGCTCGAGGATCTGCTCCTTGGTCAGCAGGCTCTCGATCTTCAGCGCCAGCAGGATCTCGTAGATCTTGCGGGTGAAGGTCTTCTCGGTGGACAGGTAGAAATTGCGCGCCACCTGCATCGTGATGGTCGAGGCGCCCTGGCTGCGCGCCTCGCGCAGGTTCTCCAGGCCGGCGCGCAGCACGCCCACGTAGTCGACGCCGCCGTGCTGGTAGAAACGCGCGTCCTCGATCGCCAGCACCGCATCCTGCATCACCTTGGGGATTTCCCGGATCGGCAGGTAGTTGCGCCGCTCCTCGCCGTACTCGCCGAGCAGCACGCCGTCGGCCGAGTAGATGTGCATCGGCAGCTTCGGGCGGTAGTCGAGGATGCCGTCGAGCTTGGGCAGCTTCGGGTAGGCGACCGCAAGGGCCAGCCCGGCCAGCAGCAGCAGCGTGACGGCCAGCGTCAGCGCCGTGGCGGCGGCATAGCCCAGCGCGCGCAGCGTGAGCCGCAGCAGGCGGGAGGAAGTGGCGGCGCGCGGAGGCGGGCGGCTGGAAGACGGGTCGGACATGGCACAGCCGCAGCGGCGAACGGGGCAGAACAGGGTCGGCGGCGATTATAGGAAGGGGGGATTTGCCGGTTTTTTCAATCGTTGCAGTACCGCGGTCGAAGGGTACAAATCCCATGGACAAGGGCTTGCAGTTGCGCAGGAGGGCGGGTGCGCCAGATGTGCCGTTTGCAACGCGGATGGCGGCTGAAACAACTAAAAACCTTTGTTGATCAATTACTTTGTTGCTAGCATTGAAGTAAGTTATTAACACTTCGGCGCGGTCTCATGCGCCGAGGCCGAGGCGGCCTGGGGAAACGCGTGAGCCTTCTTGATTTGCTGCTGGGGCGTAAACATGCGCCATTGATCGGCTTGGACATCAGTTCATCCGGCGCCAAGCTGGTCGAGTTGGGGCAGACGCCTGCCGGCGAATACGTGGTCGAACGCTGCGCCAGCGAGCCCTTCGAAAAGGGCTGGATCAGCGACGGCCAGATCGAGAAGTTCGACGAGGTGGCCGACGCGGTGCGGCGCCTGGTGGTGAAGAGCGGCAGCAAGACCAAGAGCGTCGCGATGGCGATGCCGCAGTCCTCGGTCATCACGAAGAAGATCACGCTGCCCGGCGGCCTGCGCGAGGAAGAGCTCGAGCTGCAGGTCGAGGCCGAGGCCAACCAGTACATCCCCTTCTCGCTTGACGAGGTGAGCCTCGACTTCTGCGTGGTCGGGCCGAGCCCGGACGCCGCCGGCGATGTCGAGGTGCTGATCGCCGCGTCGCGCAAGGACCGCGTGCAGGACCGCCAGGGCCTGGCCGAGGCGGCCGGCCTGAAGCCCGCGGTGCTGGACATCGAATCGAACGCGTCCCGGCTGGCGATCGGCCGCGTGATCGCGACGCTGCCGAACGAGGGCCGCGACGCGCTGGTCGCGCTGCTCGAGATCGGCGCCGATTCCACCAGCCTGAAGGTGCTGCGCGACGAGGAACTGCTCTACGACCGCGACCAGGCCTTCGGCGGCGCCCAGCTCACGCAGCTGATCTCGCGCCAGTACGGCCTGTCGTTCGAAGAAGCCGAGAACAAGAAGCTCGCCGGCGACCTGCCCGAGGACTACGAAAGCACGCTGCTGACGCCGTTCGTCGACAGCCTGGCGCAGGAGATCGGCCGCTCGCTGCAGTACTTCTTCACCAGCACGCCGCACCACAAGGTGCACTACGTGATGCTGTCCGGCGGCACCGCGACGCTGCCGGGGCTGAAGGAGCAGGTCACCGAGCTGACCGGCTTCGCCTCGATGGTGGTCAACCCGTTCGAGGGCATGCGCGCCGGCAACGCGGTGCGCGAAAGCAAGCTGCGGCGCGAGGCGCCGTCGTACCTCACCGCATGTGGCCTGGCGATGCGGAGGTTCCTGCAATGATCCTGATCAACCTGCTCCCGCACCGCGAGGAGAGACGGCGCAGGCGCAAGCAGGCGTACTTCGTCGCGCTCGGCCTGGCCGCGGCGGGCGGCATGGTGATCGCCGGCATCTGGTACCTGGGGCTGATGGAGATGATCTCGAACCAGCAGGGACGCAACGAGTTCCTGCAGGCCGAGATCCACAAGCTCGAGGTGCAGATCAAGGACATCGCCTCGCTGAAGGCCGAGATCGAAGGGCTGAAGGCGCGCCAGAAAGTCGTCGAGGACTTCCAGATCGACCGCAACATGCCGGTGCACCTGCTCAACGAGCTGGTGCGCCAGACGCCCGAGGGCGTCTACCTGGCGATGATGCGGCAGGACGGCCAGAACGTCTCGGTGACCGGCATGGCGCAGACCAACGAGCGGGTCTCCGAGTTCCTGCGCAACACCGCGTACAACTCGCCGTGGCTGGAGAAGCCCGAGCTGGTCGAGATCAAGGCCGCCGCCCAGCAGGCCAACAGCCGCGAGAACAAGCGGCTGTTCGAATTCACCGTGCGGCTGCTGCTGAAGCGCCCGCAGGACAAGGCGCAGGAGGGGGCCGAGGCGGCCTCCGCCCCGCGGGCCAACTGACGGCGGCGAACTTCCATGCGCAACATCGACGTCCAGGAACTGTTCGAGCAGGCCACCGCCCAGTTCCGTGGCCTGAACCCCAACGAACCCGGCCAGTGGCCGCTGCTGCCCAAGGTGCTCAGCTGGCTCGGCGCCGCGGTCCTCGTGGTCGTGGTGGCGTGGTTCGCGCTGCTGTCCGACACGCTCACGCACCTCGAGGAAGAGGAGGCCCGCGAAGGCCAGCTGAAGGAGCAGTACACCGCCAAGCTGGCCCAGGCCATCAACCTCGACGAGCTGCGCAAGCAGAAGCTGCAGGTGCAGGAGTACGTGACACAGCTCGAGCGCCAGCTGCCCGGCAAGGCCGAGATGGACGCGCTGCTGTCCGACATCAACCAGGCCGGTCTCGGCCGCGGCCTGCAGTTCGAGCTGTTCCGGCCCGGGCAGGTGATCGTCAAGGACTACTACGCCGAGCTGCCGATCTCGCTGCGGGTGACCGGCCGCTACCACGACATCGGCGCGTTCACCGCCGACATCGCCAACCTCTCGCGCATCGTCACGCTGCACAACCTCGTGATCGTCGGCGCCACCGCGCCGGGCGGCCAGGGGCAGGGGCAGAACGCCGCGCCGACAGGGCAGCTGGCGATGGAGGCCACCGCGCGCACCTACCGCTACCTCGATCCCGCCGAGATCGAGGAAAACCGCAAGGCCGAGGCCGCGAAGAAGAAGGGAGCGGCCAAGTGAGCGCCGATCGCCTGATGCTGCGCCGCGGCGCGATGGCCGTGCTGGCGCTGGCCTGCACCTGGCTCGCCGGCTGCGGCAGCGGCCGCGAGGAACTGCAGGCCTGGATGGACGAGCAGCGCCGGCTCGCGCGGCCGCACGTGCCGCCGCTGCTGCCGCCGCGCAAGTTCGATCCCCAGCCCTACCTGGCGTTCTCGGCGGTCGAGCCGTTCAGCACGCAGAAGCTGGTGGTGGCGATCAAGCAGGAGAACCGCGAGCCGAATTCGCTGCTGGCGGCCGAGATGAACCGCCGGCGCGATCCGCTGGAGGCGTATCCGCTGGACGCCGTGTCGATGGTGGGCAGCGTGGTGCGCGACGGCCGCTCCTATGCGCTGCTGAAGGCGGACAACCTGCTGTACCAGGTGCGGGTCGGCGAATACGTCGGCCAGAACTACGGCAAGGTGCTGCGAATCACGGAGACCGAAGTGACATTGCGCGAGATCGTGCAGGACGCCGTGGGCGAATGGGTGGAACGCACGAGCACGCTCCAGTTGCTGGAGCGCGGGCAGGAGAGAGGGCGATGAGCGACCAACGAACCACGATGCACGCCCGGGCCTGCATTTCCCGATGGCTGGCCGCGGCATCGCTGCTCGGCCTGCCGCTGTGGGCCTGGGCCCAGAACGTCGTGACCGCCATCGGCGGCACGCAGGCCGGTGCCGGCGAGGTGCTGCGCATCGAACTGCAGGAGCCGCTGCCCGCGCTGCCGGCCAGCTTCACGATCCAGACGCCGCCGCGCATCGCGATCGACCTGCCCGGCGTGGGCAACGCGCTCGGCCGCAACGTGCAGGAACTCAATGTCGGCAACGTGCGCTCGGTCGCGGTGGCGCAGGCGGGTGAACGCACCCGCCTGGTCGTCAACCTGAAGCAGGCCACCAGCTACAGCGCATCGCTCGAAGGCAAGGTGCTGCTGCTGCGCCTCGACCCGGTGCCGGTGCCGGCCCCGGTGTCGGCCGCGGCTGCGGCGGCCGCTCCGGCGCCCGCCGCGGTCCCGCCGGCCAGCGCGCGCTCCGGCGGCACCACCGAGGCGGTGCGCTTCGCCGAACCGCAGAACGACGCGACGCAGGCGCTGCGCGACATCGACTTCCGCCGCGGCCGCGACGGCGCCGGCCGCGTCGTCGTCGAGCTGCCGAGCCCGCAGGTCGGTGTGGACATCCGCCAGCAGGGCCAGAAGCTGGTGGTCGAGTTCCTGCGCACCTCGCTGCCCGAGCGGCTGCGCCGCCGCCTCGACGTGACCGACTTCGGCACGCCGGTGCAGAGCGTCTCCACCGTGCAGGCCGGCGACCGCGTGCGCATGGTCGTCGAGCCCAGCGGCTCGTGGGAACACAGCGCCTACCAGACCGACAACCAGTTCGTGCTCGAAGTGCGCTCGATGAAGGTCGACCCGGACAAGCTGACGCAAGGGCCGGGCTACACCGGCGAGAAGCTGTCGCTGAACTTCCAGAGCATCGAGGTGCGCTCGCTGCTGCAGGTCATCGCCGACTTCACCAACTTCAACGTCGTCACCAGCGACACCGTCACCGGCAACGTCACGCTGCGGTTGAAGGACGTGCCCTGGGACCAGGCGCTGGACATCATCATGCAGGCCAAGGGCCTGGGCGTGAAGAAGAACGGCAACGTGCTCTGGATCGCCCCGAAGGAAGAGCTGGCCGCCAAGGAGAAGGCCGAGCTCGAGGCGAAGAAGCAGGTCAACGAGCTGGAACCGCTGCGCACCCAGTCGTTCCAGCTGAACTACACCAAGTCGCAGGACGTCGCGCGGGCGCTGACCGGCCAGTCGCTGGCCGGCGCGGGCGGGGTGGGCGGCGGCACGTCGGCGGGCGTCGGCAATGCCGGGCGCATCCTGTCGGCACGCGGCAGCGTGATCGCCGAGCAGCGCACCAACCAGCTGTTCGTCAGCGACATCCCGTCCAAGCTCGAGGAGGTCTCGCAGCTGATCGCCAAGATCGACATCCCGGTGCGCCAGGTGATGATCGAGGCCCGCATCGTCGAGGCGGAGGACAGCTGGGGCCGCAGCCTCGGGGTGAAGCTCGGCACCAGCGATGTGCGCGCAGCGCAGGGCGGCACGCCTGGCTATGGCGTCGGTGGCAGCACGCGCGTGGCCATCGGTGGTACCTACACCGGGGTCGGTGCCAGCACCTCGCAGACCACCTCGTCCTCCTTCACCGACACGCAGTTCGTGAACCTGCCGGCCAACGCGCTGAGCGCCTCGTCGGCCGCGACCTTCGCGCTGTCGCTGTTCAGCGCCTCGGCCAACCGCTTCCTGAACCTCGAGCTGTCGGCGATGGAGAGCGAGAACAAGGGCAAGATCGTCTCGAGCCCGCGCATCGTCACCGCCGACCAGACCAAGGCCATCATCAAGCAGGGCCGCAAGATCGCCTACCAGCAGGCCACCAGCAGCGGTGCCACCGCGGTGACCTTCGTCGAGGCGGTGCTGAGCCTGGAGGTCACGCCGCAGATCACGCCCGAGGGCGGCATCATCCTCGACGTCGACGTGCACAAGGACAGCCCGGTCGACGGCTCGGTGATCAGCGTCGACACCAAGCAGGTCAAGACGCAGGTGCTGGTCGACAACGGCGGCACCGTGGTCATCGGCGGCATCTTCCAGATGACCGAGTCGAACCTGACCAACAAGGTGCCGCTGCTCGGCGACGTGCCGGGCCTGGGCGTGTTGTTCCGCCAGAACACGAAGCAGCTGAACAAGACCGAGTTGATGGTGTTCCTGACGCCGAAGGTGATCACGGAGCGGGGGACGGCGCAGCGGTAAGGCTGCGATCTGGACGCTCAAGGGAAGAACTTGCATGAACAGAACGATGATGAACTTCACACGCTGGATACTGGTCAGCGTGCTGTGTGCCTTGCTTGGGGCGTGTGGCGGCGGTGGCGGCAGTGGAGGCACCTCGCTTTTTGGCTCTGGTGATACGTCTGGTTCCGGTACGAGCGGTGGTACCCCGACGACAACTGCTGGCACGATCGCGTTGTCGCTGTCGTCGAGCACGGTCACCGCCTCCGCACCCGTCACGGTGACCGCTGTGGCAAAGACATCTACTGGCGCTGCGGCGGTCGGCGTTGTCGTGACGTTCTCGGTGACCAATGCCCACGGCGCGCTTAGCGCTGCTTCCGCTTTGACCGATGCATCCGGCTCCGCAAGCGTGACGCTGTCGCCTGCCAGCGGGCAGACTTCCGGGGCGGACACAGTCGTGGCCAGCGCGACGGTTGGCGGCAGCACTGTTTCTGCAAGCGCCGGCTTCTCACTGACGGCTACCAGTGTTGGCATCAGCACCTTCTCTGCGGATGTCGGTACGAGCGCCAACAACAAGCTGAGTGCGTACGGCCAGGCGGTGCTGACGCTGTCGATGACAGGAGTAAGCGCGTCGAATCCGGTGACCGTATCGTTCACGTCGCCATGCATCGTCGCGAACAAGGCGTCTGTCACCAGTTCTTCGGTGACGTCAAATTCCAACACCATTCTGCTGACCTACCAGGACAACGGTTGCGGTGCTACCACCGCGACCGATGTGGTATCGGCCTCGGTCACGGGCAGTTCGTTGAACGCTTCGGTGACGTTGTACCCCACGACGCCGACAGCGAATTCCGTGGCGTTCCTTTCGGCATCCCCATCGACGATATACCTGCAAGGCTCCGGCCTGACTTTGTCGTCGACGGTGAAATTCCAGGTCAACGACTCGTCGAGCAATGCACTGCCCAACCAGGTGGTGACGCTGGCGCTGAGTACGCTGACTGGGGGCCTGCTGCTGGATGGCGGCTCGGCCGCCGTGACCAAGACGACAGATGCCAATGGTCAGGTGTCGGCAATCGTTACATCGGGAACCGTGCCCACGCCCGTTCGCGTTACGGCCACGCTTGCCAGCGGGGTGTCCTCGACGTCGAGCAACCTTGCGGTGGCGGTTGGTTTGCCCACGCAGTTGGCGTTCTCGTTGTCGCAGGCCACCTTGAATATAGAAGGCGGTAACGTCGATGGCACGGGCAATACCTACACTGTCTATGCCGCAGACCGCAGCGGCAACCCCGTGCCGGCCGGTACGGCCGTCACGTTCTGGGCCGAGGGCGGTCAGATCACCGGCTCGCAGCTGACGACGCTCAATGGCAGTGGGATCGCGAGTGCGACGGCGTCGTTCGTGTCACAGGAGCCGCGGCCCGCGGATGGCCGCGTGACGATCCTGGCCTATGCCATCGGGGAAGAGTCTTTCCGCGATCTCAACGGCAACAACACTTGGGACAGTGGCGAGCCGTTCCAGGATCTCGGCGACGTCGTTAAGGACATGCGCTTTGACGGGGTCTACGACGCGAGCAACGATGAGTACGTGTCGCTGGCTGGCACTGCCTCTGCAGGCTCCCTGTCCTGCAGCGACTTCAGTTCCAGTTATCCGATCCTGGCGGTCGGTGCGGACACGCCATCACGAGCTGGGACCTGCGACCAGACATGGACCCGACGCACGTATGTGCGGCGAGCTGCAGAAACGGTACTGTCGACTTCCACGGCGCGGGCGCTGTGGGCCGACGCTTCGGGGTTGCATGGCTATTGCAATACGGTGTCGCTCAAGACCTCCGCGTCGGATTCGGGCACTGCGTTCACCTACGTCGAGTCATATGCCCTCAACACGGCCACCCAAAAGGAGCGTGGTGCCTGGTACGCCAGTGGCACGTCGGGTACCTTGCGGCTGATCGTCGCGGATGCGAACTCGGTTCGTCTCAATCCGATGGCGGCGGGCACGACTGTTTCGGTGACGTCCAACACTGATGGCCTGACGGCTACAGTGACCGGAGGGTCCCCAGTGGCGAGCACCCTGACGGCGACGTCGACGTTGATTTCTTACTCGTTCACTACGGCTACTTCGGGCTTTCTGACAGTGAACTTTACGTCGCCGAGCGGTCTGCAAACGAGCTACACGCTGAAGGTCTATAACTCGTCGACCACGCCCAGCTGCAGCGCTGGTTGATTTTGTCGTGGGGCAGCTGTGGTGCGGGATGCCACAATCTCGCCCGCTCCTCCTGTTCAGACGGCGGTGCCCCTTTCCGTGGAATTCTCGAATCAACCGCCTGTCATCTCATTGGTCGCCATGCCCGGCGCCGGCAAATCCACCGCCGGCCGCCAGCTGGCGGCGCATCTGCACCTGCCTTTCGTCGACTGCGACACCGAAATCGAGCGCCGTCTGGGCACCAGCATCCGCTCGTTCTTCGAGCAGCAGGGCGAGGCGGCCTTCCGCGACATCGAGGAGCAGGTGTTGGCCGAGTTGCTGAACGGCGAGCCGAAGGTGCTGGCCACCGGCGGGGGGGCGGTGCTGCGGGAGAACAACCGGCGCGCGCTGCGCGAGCGGTCGACGGTGGTGTACCTGCGGGCGTTGCCGGAGGAGCTGTTCCGGCGCCTGCGGCATGACCGGCAGCGGCCGCTGCTGCAGGTGGCCGATCCGCTGAAGCGCTTGCGCGACCTGTTCGGCGAGCGCGATCCCCTGTACGCCGAGACCGCGCACTTCACCATCGAGACCGGGCGGCCGTCGATCTCGGCGCTGGTGAACATGGTGCTGATGCAGCTCGAACTGGCGGGTGTCGTGACGGTGGAGCGGCGCGAAGCCAAGGCCGGGCGCTGAAGGGGCAGGGGGCGCACGCGGCGCCTCGCTACACTGCGAAGTCCGTCCCGCATCGAAGGTTCTCCGCCCGTGCCCCGTACCGTCCGCGTCGATCTCGGCGATCGCAGCTACGACATCCTGATCGGCGCCGGCCTGCTGTCGCAGCCGGCCAGCTGGCAGGGCCTGCCCAAGGCCTCGACCGCGATGATCGTCACCAACACCACCGTCGGCCCGCTGTATGGCGAGGCGGTGGCCGCGGCGCTGCGGGCACACTACGGCCGCGTGCTGACGGTGACGCTGCCGGACGGCGAGGTCCACAAGGACTGGCAGACGCTGAACCTGATCTTCGACGCGCTGCTGGCCAACGCCTGCGACCGCAAGACCGTGCTGGTCGCATTGGGCGGCGGCGTCGTCGGCGACATGACCGGCTTCGCCGCCGCGTCGTACATGCGCGGCGTGCCGTTCGTGCAGGTGCCCACCACGCTGCTGTCGCAGGTCGATTCGTCGGTGGGCGGCAAGACCGCGATCAACCACCCGCTGGGCAAGAACATGATCGGCGCGTTCTACCAGCCGGTGCGCGTGATCTGCGACCTCGACACGCTGGACACGCTGCCGCCGCGCGAGCTGTCGGCCGGGCTGGCCGAGATCATCAAGTACGGCCCGATCGCCGACGGCCCGTTCCTCGACTGGATCGAGGCCTCGCTCGACGGCCTGGTGGCGCGCGACAAGGCACTGCTCGCGCACGCTGTGCAGCGTTCGTGCGAGATCAAGGCGGCGGTGGTCGGCTCCGACGAGCGCGAGAGCGGCCTGCGCGCCATCCTGAACTTCGGCCACACCTTCGGGCACGCGATCGAGGCCGGCATGGGCTACGGCGAGTGGTTGCACGGCGAGGGCGTGGGCTGCGGCATGGTGATGGCGGCCGACCTCTCGCACCGCCTCGGGCTGATGCCGGCCGCCTTCGTCGAGCGCCTGCGGCGCATCTGCGCGCGCGCCGGGCTGCCCACCGTCGGGCCGGACCTCGGTGTCGAGCGCTACCTCGAGCTGATGCAGGTGGACAAGAAGGCCGAAGGCGGCGAGATCCGCTTCGTCGTCATCGAGTCGATGGGCCGCGCGCGCATGCAGGCGGCGCCCGAGGCCACCGTGCGGGCGGTGATCGCCGACAACGTGCGCGGCGCCTGAGCGGCATGGTGCAGCGCCGGCGATCGCCGGGCCCCGTCGGCACGTTGGCGCCCTATGCCTGCGATCCGGCGCACAGCCGTGGCCGCCGCCATGCCGAACCGGCCGCCCCCACGCGCAACGCCTTCCAGCGCGACCGCGACCGCATCGTGCATTGCACCGCGTTCCGGCGCCTGGTCTACAAGACGCAGGTCTTCGTCAACCACGAGGGCGACCTGTTCCGCACCCGGTTGACGCACAGCCTCGAAGTGGCCCAGATCGGCCGTTCGATCGCGCGCTCGCTGGGGTTGCACGAGGACCTCGTCGAGGCCATCGCGCTGGCGCACGACCTCGGCCACACGCCGTTCGGCCATGCCGGGCAGGACGCGCTGCAGGCCTGCATGGCCGACCACCAGGGCTTCGAGCACAACCTGCAGAGCCTGCGCGTCGTGGACGTGCTGGAGCAGCGCTATGCCCGCTACGACGGCCTGAACCTGATGTTCGAGACCCGCGAGGGCGTGCTCAAGCACTGCCCGGCGCGGGTGGCGCGCTGGATCGAGGCGCACGAACCCGGGGGTGTCGCGCATCGCTTCGTCAGCGGCGGCCAGCCGACCCTGGAGGCGCAACTGGCCAACCTGGCCGACGAGATCGCCTACAACGCGCACGATGTCGATGACGGCGTGCGCTCCGGCTTGATCACCTTCGAGCAAGTGGCGGCGGTACCGCTGATCGCGCGCTTTCGCGACGAGGCGCTGCGCGAGCACCCGCGCCTGGGCGCCCGCAACGACCGGCGGCTGCTGTTCGAGACGCTGCGGCGCATGCTGTCGGCGCAGATCTACGACGTCATCGACACCACGCGCGCCGCGCTGCACGCCGCCGGCGTGCAGCGGGTCGACGACGTGCGCCGCGCCGCGCCGCTGGTGCGCTTCAGCCCGGCGATGCGGGCGGCCAGCAGCGAACTGAAGCGGTTCCTGTTCCGCCGGCTCTACCGGCATCCGCAGGTGATGGACTCGACCCGCAGCGGCCAGCGCATCGTCACCGAGCTGTTCGCCGCCTACGTCGAACAGCCGGCGGAGATGCCGGCCGACTTCGCCGCGTCACCGCTGCTGCACCGTGCGGTGGCCGACTATGTCGCCGGCATGACCGACCGCTTCGCGGTGCGCGAACACCGGCGTCTCACCGGTGTGCGGCTGTTCGACGTCTGAGGTCAGGTCTCGGTCGGCAGGAAGCCATCGAGCGACAGGTAGCGCTCGCCGGTGTCGTAGTTGAAGCCCAGCACCTTGGCGCCGGCCGGCAGCTCGGGCAGCTTCTGCGCGATGGCGGCCAGCGTCGCCCCGCTGGACACCCCCACCAGCAGGCCTTCCTCGCGTGCCGAGCGGCGGGCGTACTCCTTCGCGGCATCGGCCTCCACCTGGATGACGCCGTCGAGCAGCGCGGTGTGCAGGTTCTTCGGCACGAAGCCGGCGCCGATGCCCTGGATCGGGTGCGGCGCCGGCTTGCCGCCGCTGATCACCGGCGAGGCCGCCGGCTCCACCGCGAACACCTTCAGCTGCGGCCACTGGGCCTTCAGCACCTGCGCGCAGCCGGTGATGTGGCCGCCGGTGCCCACGCCGGTGATGAGGACGTCGAGCCCCTCGGGGAAGTCGGCCGCGATCTCGGCCGCAGTGGTGCGCACGTGCACCGCGATGTTGGCCTCGTTCTCGAACTGCTGCGGCATCCAGGCGCCGGGGGTCGTCGCCACCACTTCCTGGGCCTTCTCGATCGCGCCCTTCATGCCCTTCTCGCGCGGCGTCAGCACGAACTTCGCACCGTAGGCGAGCATCAGGCGGCGGCGCTCGATGCTCATGCTCTCGGGCATCACCAGCACCAGCGCGTAGCCCTTCACCGCGGCCACCATCGCCAGGCCGATGCCGGTGTTGCCGGAGGTGGGCTCCACGATGGTGCCGCCCGCCTTCAGTGCGCCGCTGGCCTCGGCGGCCTCGATCATCGACAGGGCGATGCGGTCCTTGATCGAGCCGGCGGGGTTGCTGCGCTCGGACTTGACCCACACGTTGGCGCCGGCGCCGAAGAGGCGGTTGATGCGGATGTGGGGCGTGTTGCCGATGGTGGCCAGGACGTTGTCGACTCTCATGCGGTCCTCCTGCAATGGCGTGATCGTGACGGGGATGGGGTCGGGGCGGGGCCGCCCGTTGGAGGTCGATTCTGCCGTCCGCCGGGGCCTGTGCGGTGTGATGGGAAACTCCTGGTCCCGGCGCGCCCGCGCCGCATGATGTCCAGCACCGCCCGTTCCCGATGGCCCGTCTTCCCCGCCTCGCACTCGCCGGCCATCCGCACCACCTGCTGCAACGCAGCGCCAGCCGGCTGCCGGTGTTCGTCGACGATGTCGACCGGATCGCCTACCTCGACGCGCTGCGCGAGGCGGCCGCCACGCTGCGGGTGGCCGTGCACGGCTACGTGCTGATGGACGACCATGTGCACCTGCTGCTGACCCCGCCGGAGGGGCCGGCGATCGGCCGCCTGATGCAGTCGGTCGGCCGGCGCTACGTGGCCGCGTTCAACCGCCGGCATGGCCGCACCGGCAGCCCGTGGGAAGGGCGCTTCCGGGCCACCGTGCTCGAGGCCGAGCCGCACCTGCTCGGCTGCCTGCGCTACATCGAGCAGAACCCGGTGCGCGCCGGCAAGGCCGCGCACGCGGTGGACTGGCCGTGGTCCAGCGCCGCGCACCACCTCGGTCGCCGCCGCGACGTGCTGATCACCGAGCCGGCCGCATGGTGGCGGCTCGGCAACACGCCGTTCGACCGCGAAACCGCATGGGCGCGGCGGCTCGAGGACTTCATGGGGCCGCGCGAGGCGTTGCCCTACACCGACAGTGTGCTCAAGGGCTGGGCGCTGGGGTCGGGTGCATTTCTTGCGCAGTTGGCGGGACAGACGGACCGTCCCCTCGTGGCTCGCCCCAGGGGCCGGCCCCGCAAGGTCTGACGCCCCATCGCAGTGCAGCAAAGCCGGGCCCATGCACCGCGATGCGGCAACGCCGTAGTCAGTCTGTCCCTAATTAATTGTCGAGTTGGGCGATTGGTTTTTTAAACGAGTCTGACCCTGTTTTATATCGCTTGAGCCATGGGGGTCCGCGGTTGTAAATTGCAGGCCCCCATCCTTGCCCCTCTGGTCATCAGGAGAGCGCCATGAACCAGGCCGCCTCGGGATCCGCTTCCCGCCAAGAAATCGCCGCCCTTGCCGAACAGGGCCTGTATCACAACAACGAGCACGACGCCTGCGGTGTCGGCTTCGTGGCGCACATCAAGGGCCAGAAGGCGCACAGCATCGTCGAGCAGGGCCTGAAGATCCTGGAGAACCTCGACCACCGGGGGGCGGTCGGGGCCGACCCGTTGATGGGCGACGGCGCCGGCATCCTGTTGCAGATCCCCGACGAGTTCTACCGCCAGGAGATGGCCGCACAGGGCGTCACGCTGCCGCCTCCGGGCGAGTACGGCGTGGGCATGATCTTCCTGCCGAAGGAACACGCCTCGCGCCTGGCCTGCGTGCAGGAGCTCGAGCGCGCGGTCAAGGCCGAAGGCCAGGTGCTGCTGGGCTGGCGCGACGTGCCGGTGGACCGCGACATGCCGATGTCGCCCACCGTGCGCGAAAAAGAGCCGGTGATGAAGCAGATCTTCATCGGCCGCGGTGCCGACGTGATCGTGCCCGACGCGCTCGAGCGCAAGCTCTACGTGATCCGCAAGACCGCCTCGGCCGCGATCCAGAAGCTGCAGCTCACGCACAGCCACGAGTACTACGTGCCCAGCATGAGCTGCCGCACGATCATCTACAAGGGCCTGCTGCTGGCCGACCAGGTCGGCAAGTACTACCTCGACCTGCAGGACGAGCGGGTCACGTCGGCGCTGGCGCTGGTGCACCAGCGCTTCTCGACCAACACCTTCCCGGAGTGGCCGCTGTCGCACCCGTACCGGATGGTGGCGCACAACGGCGAGATCAACACCGTCAAGGGCAACTTCAACTGGATGCGCGCCCGTGAAGGCGTGATGAAGTCGCCCGTGCTGGGCGATGACCTGAAGAAGCTGTACCCGATCAGCTTCGAGGGCCAGTCCGACACCGCCACGTTCGACAACGCGCTCGAGCTGCTGACGATGAGCGGCTACTCGCTGGCGCACGCGGCAATGATGATGATCCCGGAGGCCTGGGAGCAGCACACGCTGATGGACGAGCGCCGCCGTGCGTTCTACGAGTACCACGCCTCGATGATGGAGCCGTGGGACGGCCCCGCCGCGATGGTGTTCACCGACGGCAAGCAGATCGGCGCCACGCTGGACCGCAACGGCCTGCGCCCGGCGCGCTACATCGTCACCGAGGATGACCTGGTGGTGATGGCCTCGGAAGCCGGCGTGCTGCCTATGATCCCCGAGCACAAGGTCGTCAAGAAGTGGCGCCTGCAACCGGGCAAGATGTTCCTGATCGACTTCGAGCAGGGCCGCATCATCGACGACGAGGAACTGAAGAACCAGTTCGCCTCGGCCAAGCCGTACCGCCAGTGGATCGAGAACGTGCGCATCAAGCTCGACTCGATCCCCGCCAGCGCGGCCCCGCCGGCCACGTTCGGCGAGTCGCTGCTCGACCGCCAGCAGGCCTTCGGCTACACCCAGGAAGACATCAAGTTCCTGATGGCGCCGATGGCCACCAACGGCGAAGAGGGCATCGGCTCGATGGGCAACGACTCGCCCCTGGCCGTGCTGTCGAACAAGGACAAGTCGCTGTTCAGCTACTTCAAGCAGCTGTTCGCTCAGGTCACGAACCCGCCGATCGACCCGATCCGCGAAGCCATCGTGATGTCGCTGGTGTCGTTCATCGGCCCGAAGCCCGATCCGCTGGACATCAACGCCGTCAACCCGCCGATGCGGCTGGAAGTGGCGCAGCCGATCCTGGACTTCGCCGACATGGCCCGCCTGCGCGCCATCGAGTCGCACACCGGCGGCAAGTTCAAGCCGTACGAGCTGAACATCGTCTACCCGGTGGACTGGGGCCACGAAGGGGTCGAGGCCAAGCTGGCGTCGCTGTGCGCCGAGGCGGTCGATGCCATCAAGGGCGGCCACAACATCCTCATCATCACCGACCGGCTGATGGACCGCGCCAACATCGCGATCCCGGCGCTGCTGGCGCTGTCGGCCGTGCACCACCACCTGGTGCGCGAGGGCCTGCGCACCACCGCCGGCCTGGTCGTCGAGACCGCCTGTGCGCGTGAAGTGCACCACTTCGCGGTGCTGGCCGGCTACGGCGCCGAGGCGGTGCACCCGTACCTGGCGATGGAGACGCTGGCGCAGATGCATGCCGAGTTGCCGGGCGCGCTGTCGGCCGACAAGGCGATCTACAACTACGTCAAGGCCATCGGCAAGGGCCTGTCGAAGATCATGTCCAAGATGGGCGTGAGCACGTACATGTCGTACTGCGGCTCGCAGCTCTTCGAGGCCATCGGCCTGAACAAGCCGCTGGTGGCGAAGTACTTCCGCGGCACGCCGACGCAGGTCGAGGGCATCGGCGTGTTCGAGATCGCCGAGGAAGCGCTGCGCATGCACCGCGCCGCCTTCGGCGACGACCCGGTGCTGGCCGCCATGCTCGACGCCGGCGGCGAATACGCCTGGCGCACCCGCGGCGAGGAGCACATGTGGTCGCCGGACGCCATCGCGAAGCTGCAGCACAGCACGCGCTCGGGCAAGTTCGAGACATACAAGGAATACGCCCAGATCATCAACGACCAAAGCCAGCGCCACCTGACGCTGCGCGGCCTGTTCGAGTTCAAGTTCGACCCGGCCAAGGCCATCCCGGTCGACGAGGTCGAGCCGGCGGCCGAGATCGTCAAGCGCTTCGCCACCGGCGCAATGTCGCTTGGCTCCATCTCGACCGAAGCGCACAGCACGCTGGCCATCGCGATGAACCGCATCGGCGGCAAGAGCAACACCGGTGAAGGCGGCGAAGACCCGGCGCGCTACCGCAACGAGCTCAAGGGCATCCCGATCACCGACGGCACCAAGGTGTCTGATGTGCTGGGCGCGAACGTCATCGAGGCCGACTACGAGATGAAGGCCGGCGACAGCCTGCGCTCGAAGATCAAGCAGGTTGCCTCGGGCCGCTTCGGTGTCACCACCGAGTACCTGGTCTCGGCCGACCAGATCCAGATCAAGATGGCCCAGGGCGCCAAGCCCGGCGAGGGCGGCCAGCTGCCGGGCGGCAAGGTGTCCGACTACATCGGCTTCCTGCGCTACTCGGTGCCGGGCGTCGGCCTCATCAGCCCGCCGCCGCACCACGACATCTACTCGATCGAAGACCTGGCGCAGCTGATCCACGACCTGAAGAACGCCAACCAGCGCGCTTCCATCAGCGTCAAGCTGGTGTCCGAGGTGGGCGTGGGCACGGTGGCCGCGGGCGTGGCCAAGTCGAAGGCCGACCATGTGGTGATCGCCGGCTACGACGGCGGCACCGGCGCCTCGCCGTGGTCGTCCATCAAGCATGCCGGCACGCCGTGGGAACTGGGCCTGGCCGAGACGCAGCAGACCCTGGTGCTGAACCGCCTGCGCGGCCGCATCCGCGTGCAGGCCGACGGCCAGATGAAGACCGGCCGCGACGTCGTCATCGGCGCGCTGCTGGGCGCCGACGAGTTCGGCTTCGCCACCGCGCCGCTGGTGGTCGAGGGCTGCATCATGATGCGCAAGTGCCACCTGAACACCTGCCCGGTGGGCGTGGCCACGCAGGACCCGGTGCTGCGCGCCAAGTTCACCGGCAAGCCCGAGCACGTCGTCAACTACTTCTTCTTCGTCGCCGAAGAAGCACGCCAGCTGATGGCGCAGCTGGGCATCCGCAAGTTCGACGACCTGATCGGCCGTGCCGACCTGCTGGACACCAAGAAGGCCATCAGCCACTGGAAGGCCCGTGGCCTGGACTTCAGCCGCGTGTTCCACCTGCCCGAGGTGCCGGCCGACGTGCCGCGCCGCCATGTCGACGTGCAGGACCACGGCCTCGCCAAGGCGCTCGACCAGCGCCTGATCGAGAAGTGCAAGCCGGCGATCGAGAAGGGCGAGAAGGTCCAGTTCATGGAGACCGCCCGCAACGTCAACCGTTCGGTCGGCGCGATGCTGTCCAGCGAGCTGATCCGCGCACGGCCCGAGGGCCTGCCCGACCAGTCGATCTTCATCCAGATGGAAGGCACCGGCGGCCAGTCGTTCGCGGCCTTCCTCGCCCAGGGCATCACGCTGTACCTGATCGGTGAAGCCAACGACTACACCGGCAAGGGCCTGTCCGGCGGCCGCGTGGTGGTGCGCCCGAGCATCGACTTCCGCGGCGACGCGACGAAGAACATCATCGTCGGCAACACCGTGCTGTACGGCGCGACGCGCGGCGAGGCGTTCTTCCGCGGTGTCGGTGGCGAGCGCTTCGCGGTGCGCCTGTCGGGTGCGACCGCGGTCGTCGAGGGCACCGGCGACCATGGCTGCGAGTACATGACCGGCGGCACGGTGGTCGTGCTCGGCAAGACCGGCCGCAACTTCGCGGCGGGCATGTCGGGCGGCATCGCCTACATCTACGACGAAGACGGCCAGTTCGCCAGCCGCTGCAACACCTCGATGGTGTCGCTCGACAAGGTGCTGCCGGCCGCCGAGCAGGAGAAGACGGTCGACCGCGCCATCTGGCACCGCATCGCCGGTGGCGAGGCGCAGACCGACGAAGCGCTGCTGAAGAAGCTGATCGAGGACCACCACAAGTGGACCGGTTCGCTGCGCGCCCGCGAGATCCTCGACCAGTGGGCCACCTGCCGCGACAAGTTCGTCAAGGTGTTCCCGGGCGAGTACAAGCGCGCGCTCGGCGAGATCAACGCCAGCAAGGAAGCCGACCAGACCATCGCGAAGGCGAAGGGCGAGAAGGCGGGCAAGACCGTCCCGGCCAAGTGATCGGACAGCAGCAAGCCACAAGGAATCGACAACATGGGTAAGGTCACCGGCTTCCTCGAATACGAGCGCCTCGAAGAGGGCTACGAACCGGTCGAGAAGCGACTGAAGAACTACAAGGAGTTCGTCATCGGCCTGAAGGCCGACGAGGCGAAGGTGCAGGGCGCGCGCTGCATGGACTGCGGCACGCCGTTCTGCAACAACGGCTGTCCGGTCAACAACATCATCCCGGACTTCAACGACCTCGTGTATCGCAACGACTGGGCGAACGCGATCACGGTGCTGCACAGCACCAACAACTTCCCCGAGTTCACCGGTCGCATCTGCCCGGCGCCGTGCGAGGCGGCCTGCACGCTGAACGTCAACGACGACCCGGTGGGCATCAAGTCGATCGAACACGCGATCATCGACCGCGCCTGGGCCGAAGGCTGGGTCAAGCCGCAGCTCGCCAAGGCCAGGACCGGCAAGAAGGTCGCGGTCGTCGGCTCCGGCCCCGCCGGCCTGGCGGCGGCGCAGCAGCTGGCACGTGCCGGCCACGACGTCACGGTGTTCGAGAAGAACGACCGGGTCGGCGGGCTGCTGCGCTACGGCATTCCCGACTTCAAGATGGAGAAGTCGCACATCGACCGCCGCGTCGCGCAGATGGAAGCCGAGGGTGTGGTGTTCCGCACCGGCGTGCTGGTCGGTGAACTGCCCAAGGGCTCGAAGGTCACCAACTGGTCCAAGGAATCGATCAGCGCCGAACAGCTGAAGAGCCAGTTCGACGCGGTCGTGCTCGCCGGCGGCTCCGAGCAGAGCCGCGACCTGCCGGTGCCGGGGCGCGACCTCGACGGCGTGCATTTCGCGATGGAGTTCCTGCCGCAGCAGAACAAGGTCAACGCGGGCGACAAGCTCAAAGGCCAGCTGCGCGCCGACGGCAAGCACGTCATCGTCATCGGTGGCGGCGACACCGGCAGCGACTGCGTGGGCACCAGCAACCGCCATGGCGCGGCCAGCGTCACGCAGTTCGAGCTGATGCCGCAGCCGCCGGAGGAAGAGAACCGCCCGCTGACCTGGCCGTACTGGCCGTACAAGCTGCGCACCTCGTCCAGCCATGAAGAAGGGTGCTCGCGCGAGTTCGCGATCGGCACCAAGGAGTTCATCGGGGAAAAGGGCAAGGTCACCGGCCTGAAGACCGTCAAGCTCGAGTGGAAGGACGGCAAGATGGTCGAGGTGGCCGGCAGCGAGCAGGTCTGGAAGGCCGACCTGGTGCTGCTGGCGATGGGCTTCGTGAACCCGGTCGCCACGGTGCTGGACGCCTTCGCGGTGGACAAGGACGCGCGCGGCAACGCCAAGGCGTCGGTGGAGCCGATCGGCGGCTACAAGACCAATGTCGACAAGGTGTTCGCCGCCGGTGACATCCGCCGCGGCCAGTCGCTGGTGGTGTGGGCGATCCGCGAAGGCCGCCAGGCGGCCCGCGCCGTCGACGAGTTCCTGATGGGCTCGACGTCGCTGCCACGTTGAATTTGGTGCACAAAGCTGTCGGGTTGGCAACGCACAACACGACGGCCGTCACCTTCCCGGTGCATGACGCGGCTCATGCCAGAATGTTGGTGAATTCCCGAAGCGGCATGGTGTCTTCCATGCCGCTTCGTCTTGAATCACCGACATGCCCGACACCGATCCCCTGATCCAGATCGACCACGTCACCTTCGGGTACGACGCTTCGCGCGCCATCCTCCACGACGTGTCGTTGTCCTTCCCGCGCGGCAAGGTCACGGCGATCCTCGGCGGTTCGGGTTGTGGCAAGACCACGCTGCTGCGCCTGATCGGTGGCGTGCATGCGGTCAGCAAGGGCCGCGTGCTGTTCGACGGCGAGGTCGTCAACGCGGCCGACAAGGCCCAGCTGTACCGCCTGCGCCGTCGGCTCGGCATGCTGTTCCAGTTCGGTGCGCTGTTCACCGATCTCTCGGTGTTCGACAACGTGGCGTTCCCGCTGCGCGAGCACACCGACTTCCCCGAATCGACCATCCGCGACATCGTGCTGATGAAACTGCAGGCCGTCGGCCTGCGCGGTGCCGCCAAGCTGCGCATCTCGCAGGTCTCCGGCGGCATGGCGCGGCGCATCGCGCTGGCCCGCGCGATCGCGCTGGACCCGGAGCTGCTGATGTACGACGAGCCCTTCACCGGCCTCGATCCGATCGCGGTGGGCGTGACGGCCAATCTCATCCGCACGCTCAACGATGCCACCGGCGCGACCACGCTGCTGGTGACCCACGACGTCAAGGAAAGTTTCGCGATCGCCGACTACGCCTACCTGCTGTCGTCGCAGGGCCGCGTGGTGGCCCGCGGCACGCCGGCCGAGATCAGCGCGTCCGAAGACCCGGAGGTGCGGCAGTTCATTCGCGGCGAGCCCGACGGTCCGGTGCGCTTCCACTACCCTGCGCCGCCGATGGTGCAGGACTTCGGATTCGCCGCATGACCGACCTGATCGCCCTGCTGGGGCAGAAGACGCTCGACTGGCTGCGTGCGCTCGGCCAGGCGGCCCGCTTCTTCGTCGACCTGCTGCGCTACTCGCCGCTGGCCCTGCGCCGCTTCGGGCTGGTGGTCGCGCAGATCCACGCGATCGGCAACCGCTCGCTGTCCATCATCTGCGCCTCCGGCCTCGCGGTTGGCTTCGTGCTCGCGCTGCAGCTGTACTACGTGCTCACCACGTTCGGCGCGGCCAGTTCGCTCGGCCTGGTGGTCAACCTCGCGCTGATGCGCGAACTTGGGCCCGTGATCGCCGCGCTGCTGTTCGCCGGGCGCGCGGGCACGTCGCTCACCGCCGAGATCGGCCTGATGAAGGCGGGCGAGCAGCTGTCGGCGATGGAGCTGATGGCGGTCGATCCGCGCGCCCGCGTCCTGGCGCCGCGCTTCCTCGGTGGCGTCATCGCGGTGCCGCTGCTGACCGCGATGTTCTGTGCGGTGGGCATCATGGGCGCCTATGTGGTGGCGGTGCTGATGATCGGCATCGACTCCGGGGAGTTCTGGGGCGGCATGCAGAACCGCGTCGACGTGTGGCACGACGTCGGCAACGGCATCCTCAAGGGCGTCGTCTTCGGTTTCCTGTGCACCTTCATCGCGTTGTTCCAGGGGTACCAGGCCACGCCGACGCCGGGCGGTGTCGCGTATGCCACCACGCGGGGTGTCGTGGTGTCCTCGCTGCTGGTGCTGGCGGTGGACTTCCTGCTGACGGCCGTGCTGTTCTCGGTCCGCTGACCGGCTGGCGCGACACGACAAGAAAGACGATCGATGACCAAAAAGAGTACCGAAATCCTCGTGGGCCTGTTCGTGCTGCTCGGCGCGCTGGCCCTGGTGTTCCTGGCGCTGCAGTCGGCCAACCTGCTGAAGGTGGCGCAGCTCTCCGGCACCGGCACCTACACCGTGCAGGCCCGCTTCGACAACATCGGCGGCCTCAAGGTGCGCGCCCCGGTGCGCTCGGCCGGGGTCGAGATCGGCCGTGTCAAGCGCATCGCGCTCGACCCGAAGACCTACCAGGGCCTGGTGACGATGGAGCTGCGCGCCGACGTCGACTTCCCCAAGGATTCCTCGGCCAAGATCCTGACCTCCGGCCTGCTCGGTGACCAGTACATCGGCCTCGAGCCCGGCGCCGAAGAGCAGAACCTGAAGGACGGCGACACGGTCGAGCTGACCCAGTCGGCCATCGTGCTCGAGTCGCTCATCAGCCAGTTCCTGTTCAGCGGCAACAGCAAGTCCTCCTCGTCGTCGTCGAACGGCGCGGCCGCCACTCCTGCGGCCCCGGCCGCCTCCGGAGCCCAGCCATGAAAGTCCTCGCGGCGTCTCTCGTCATCGCCTGTGTCGTCGGTGGATGTGCGACGCCGCAGCGGCCCGATCCACTGGAGCCGATGAACCGCAAGGTCTTCGCCTTCAACGACGCGGTCGACCGCGCGGTGCTGAAGCCGGTGGCCACCGTGTACCGCGACACCGTGCCGCAGCCCGTGCGCACCGGCGTCACCAACGTGGTCGGCAACTTCAAGGACGTGTGGTCGGCGGTCAACCTGTTCCTGCAGGGCAAGCCGGGCGACGGTTTCTCCGACCTGATGCGCGTGGGCACCAACACGGTGTTCGGCGTGTTCGGCCTGTTCGACGTGGCCACCGGCCTGGGCATGCCGGCGCACCGCGAAGACCTCGGCCAGACGCTCGGCGTCTGGGGTGTGCCGTCGGGGGCCTACCTGGTGCTGCCGTTCTTCGGCCCGTCGAGCCTGCGCGACGTCACCGACCTGCCGTTCGACCTCTATGCCTCGCCCACCGGCTACATCGAGGACATCCCGGCGCGCAACATCGCGCGCGCCGTGTCGATCGTCAACGCGCGCGCCAACCTGCTGCAGGCCAGTTCGCTGATGGACGACATCGCGCTCGACAAGTACGTCTTCCTGCGCGATGCCTACCTGCAGCGCCGCCAGAGCCTGGTGTACGACGGCCACCCGCCCGAGGCGGCCGACGAGCTCGAGGACGATGCGGCCGACGACGCCTCGTCCGACACGCCGGCGGCCCCGGCGCCGGCAGCCTCGGCCGCTTCGGCGCCGTGACCATGCGGGACACGGCCCGGCGAACCGCGGATCGCCCGGCCTTTCCCGCACGATGACGTCTGTAATCCGCCCGCTGTGCACCCGATGCCGCGCCGCGCCGTTGCAGACAGACAGAAAGGATCCGAGATGATGAAGACCCACCGCTTCCTCCCGTCCCTCGCCCACGTGGCGGCCGCCGTCGCGCTGGCCTGCTCGGCCGGTGCCGGCTTCGCCCAGACCGCGGCTGCCCCGGCCGCTGCCGCGGCCACGCAGGCCCCGGACGCGCTCGTCAAGCAGATCTCCAACGAGGTGCTGACGGACGTGAAGGCCGACAAGCAGATCCAGTCCGGCGACACCCGGCGCATCGTCGCGCTGGTCGACCAGAAGATCCTGCCGCACGTCGACTTCGCGGCGATGACCCGCTCGGCCGTGGGCGTGCACTGGCGCAAGGCCACCCCCGAGCAGCAGAAGCGCCTGCAGGAAGAGTTCAAGCTGCTGCTGGTGCGCACCTACTCGAAGGCCTTCACGCAGGTGACGCCGCAGACCACGCTCGAGTTCGACCCGCTGGGCGCGTCGAGCGATCCGGCCAAGGCCACGGTGCAGAGCCGCATCACCGGGGCCGGCCAGCCGGTGAAGGTCAACTACTACCTCGCCAAGACCGCCGAGGGCTGGAAGATCAACGACCTCGAGGTCGAGGCGGTGCGCATGGGCCTGAGCTATCGCAGCCAGTTCGCGCAGGTCATCAACCAGAGCGGCATCGACGGCCTGATCACCCAGCTGTCCGAGCAGAACAAGTCCGCCAAATGAGCACCGCCACCGCGCTAGCGCTGCCGGCCCAGCTGGACATCGACCTCGGCCGCGCGCCGCTGGATGCGCTGACCCGCGCCGTCGACGCCTGGCCGGCGGGCCGCCCCGTCGTGATCGACGCGACGCCGCTGCAGCAGTTCGACTCCAGCGCGTTGGCCTTGTTGCTCGGCCTGAAGCGCCATTGCCAGGCCACCGGCCGCCAGCTCCAGGTGCACGGACTGCCGCAGCGGCTGTGCGGGCTGGCCAAGCTCTACGGCCTGGCGGAGCTGTTCCCGCAGGGTTGAGATTCGTCGCGGCCCGGCGGGCTCAAGCTTCCTCCGCCCAGGTGCACCCGTCGCGCGCCACCATCGCGCTGGAGGCGGCGGGGCCCCAGCTGCCGGCGGCATAGCTCTTCGGGCCCTCGTCGCTGCGCTGCCAGGCGTGCAGCACCGGCTCGACCCAGCGCCAGGCCTGCTCCTGCTCGTCGCTGCGCACGAACAGGTTCAGCCGGCCGGCGATCGCATCGAGCAGCAGCCGTTCGTAGGCGCCCACCCGCTCGTGCGGGAACACGCGGTCGAAATCGAGGTCCAGCGACACCGGCGTCAGGTGCTCCTGCGTGCCGCTGCCCTTGGCCGCCAGCAGGTGCAGTTCCAGCCCGTCCTCCGGCTGCAGCTTGATCACCAGCCGGTTCGGGTGCTGCGAGCCGGGGAAGATCGGGTGCGGCACCGGGCGGAAGTTGACGACGATCTGCGCATCGCGTTCGGCCAGCCGCTTGCCGGTGCGCAGGTAGAACGGCACGCCGGCCCAGCGCCAGTTCTGCACCTCGGTGCGCAGCGCGACGAAGGTCTCGGTGCGGCTCGCCGCCGGCACCTTGGCCTCCTGCAGGTAGCCCGGCACCGCCTGGCCCTGCACGGTGCCGGCGCGGTACTGGCCGCGCACCACGTCGCGCGCGATGGTCTCGGGCGTGTACGGCCGCAGCGAGCGCAGCACCTTGAGCTTCTCGTCGCGGATCGCATCGGCCTCGCCGCTGGTGGGCGCCTCCATCGCGATCATCGTGAGCAATTGCAGTGCATGGTTCTGCACCATGTCGCGCAGCGCGCCGGTGCCGTCGTAGAAATCGCCGCGGGTGCCGACCCCCAGCGATTCGGCCAGCGTGATCTGGATGTTGGCGATGCACTCGCGCCGCCACAGCGGCTCGAACAGGATGTTGCCGAAGCGCAGCGCCATCAGGTTCTGCACCGACGGCTTGCCGAGGTAGTGGTCGATGCGCAGCGCCTGGGCTTCGCTGAAGGCGGCGCTCACCGCACGGTTGATCGCCTGCGCGGAGGCCAGGTCGTGGCCGAGCGGTTTTTCGAGCACCACCCGCACGTTCGGCCCGTTCAGGCCGGCCGCGCCCAGCTGTTCGCAGATCACCGGGAAGAGGTGCGGCGCGGTGGCGAGGAAGAACACCACCGTGCCGGCGCCGCGCGCCTCGATCCAGCGCTTCAGGCCGGCGTAGTCCTCGGGGTGCGACAGGTCCATGCGGCGGTAGTGCAGCAGCTGCGCGAAGCGGGCGAACTCGTCCTCGCTGGGCCGCTTGGCCTCGTCTACCTCGATGAAACGTTCCTGGATGTAGGCGCGGTACTCGTCGTCGCTGCGCTCGTCGCGCGCCACGGCGAGGATGCGGCCATCGGCGGGCAGCTTGCCGTGCCGCCACGCCTGGAACAGCGCGGGCATCAGCTTGCGCCAGGTCAGGTCGCCGGTGCCACCGAAGAAAACGAGGTCGAAGGCCATGGAGATGGGGGGTCGAAGAGTCCTGCCGCGTCGCCCTGGAAACCGAGGGGCCGCGAAACGCTGGCCTACACTGCGGCTGCCCGGACCCTGCCGTGCGACGCCCGCCGGCCGGCCCGTTCACACGATTCTTGCATCGAGCCGACATGCCCTCACAACTCGACCAGCTCAAGCAGTCCACCACCGTGGTGGCCGACACCGGCAACTTCCGGCAACTGGCGCAGTACGCGCCGCGCGATGCCACCACCAACCCCTCGCTGATCCTGAAGGCGGTGCAGCAGCCCGAGTACGCGCCGCTGCTGGCCGACACCGTGGCCGCGCACCGCGGCGCCCTGCTGGCCGACGTGGTCGACCAGGTGCTGGTGCGCTTCGGCCTCGAGATCCTGAAGGTCGTGCCGGGCCGTGTCTCCACCGAGGTCGATGCCCGCCTGAGCTTCGACGCCGCCGCCACCGTCGCGCGCGCGCAGCGCATCATGCAGCTGTACGAGGCGGCCGGCATCGGCCGCGACCGCGTGCTGATCAAGATCGCCGCGACGTGGGAGGGCATCCAGGCCGCGCGGGCGCTGGAGCGCGACGGAATCCACTGCAACCTGACCCTGCTGTTCTCGTTCTGCCAGGCCGTGGCCTGCGGCGATGCCGGCGTGCGGCTGATCTCGCCGTTCGTCGGCCGCATCTACGACTGGTACAAGAAGTCGGCCGGCGCCGGCTGGGACGAGGCCGCCCAGGCCGGCGTGAACGACCCCGGCGTGCAGTCGGTGGCGCAGATCTACACGTACTACAAGAAGTTCGGCATCGACACCGAGGTGATGGGCGCGAGCTTCCGCAACGTCGGCCAGATCCTCGCGCTCGCCGGCTGCGACCTGCTCACCATCAGCCCCGAGCTGCTGGCGCAGCTGCAGGCCAGCGACGCCCCGGTGCCGCGCGTGCTGTCCGCCGAGGCGGCGCAGGCGGCACCGGTGCACGCGGTCACGTTCACCGAAGCCAGCTTCCGCTATGCGCTGAACGAGGACGCGATGGCCACCGAGAAACTCGCCGAAGGCATCCGCCAGTTTGCCGTCGATGCGGCCAAGCTCGACCGCATGATCGCCGACCTGCAGGCCTGAAGAAGGGACGCATGACCGCCTCGACCGACGCCTTGATCCCGGTCCTCCGTTGCGACCGCGCGCTGGCCTGGGCCGCGCTGCAGGGCCACTACGAAGCGCATGGCCGCTCGCTCGACCTGCGCCAGGCCTTCGCGCAGGACGCCCGCCGCTTCGAGACCTTCGCGCTGCAGGCGCCCGAGGTCTTCGCCGACCTGTCGAAGAACCACTGGGGTGTGGCCACCCGCGCACACCTGTTCGACCTGGCGCGCGAGTGCCGTCTCGAGGCCCGGCGCGACGCCCTGTTCGCCGGCGCGCCGATCAACACCACCGAAGGCCGCGCGGTGCTGCACACGGCGCTGCGCGCGCCGAAGGGCCAGGGCCCGTTCAGCGCCGAGGTGCACGAGGTGCTCGACCGCATGCTGGCCTACGCCGAAGCGGTGCGCGACAGTGCTGCCAGCGGCATCACCGACGTGGTCAACATCGGCATCGGCGGCTCCGACCTCGGCCCGCAGATGGTGGTGCCGGCGCTCGACGCCTATGCCCACCGGGGCCTGCGGCTGCACTTCGTCAGCAACGTCGACGGCCACGACATCACGCCGGTGCTGCGCGGGCTCGACCCGGCGCGCACGCTGTTCATCGTCGCCTCCAAAACGTTCACGACGCAGGAAACGATGGCCAACGCGCACGTCGCGAAGGCCTGGTTCGAGGCCGGCGGCGGCACGCAGATCGCGAAGCACTTCGTCGCCACCACCACCAACGTCGAGGCCGCGGCGGCCTTCGGCATCACCACCACCTTCGGCTTCTGGGACTGGGTCGGCGGCCGCTACTCGCTGTGGAGCGCCATCGGCCTGCCGATCGCCATCGCGCTGGGCGCGCAGCACTTCCGCGCGCTGCTGGCCGGTGCGCACGCGATGGACCGCCACTTCGCCGAGGCGCCGCTGGAGGCCAACCTGCCGATGCAACTCGGCCTGCTGGACGTCTGGTACCGCAACTTCCACGGCTACACCAGCCGCAGCGTGGCGCCGTACCACCAGGGCCTGAAGCGCCTGCCGGCCTACCTGCAGCAGCTCGAGATGGAGTCCAACGGCAAGTGTGTCGACCTGGACGGCCAGCCGCTGCCGTACGGCACCAGCCCGGTGGTGTGGGGCGAGCCCGGCACCAACGGCCAGCACGCCTACTTCCAGATGCTGCACCAGGGCACCGACGTGATCCCGGTGGAGTTCATCGCGGTGAAGCGGCCCACGCACGCGCACGCCGACCTGCACACCAAGCTGCTCGCCAACTGCCTGGCGCAGAGCCAGGCGCTGATGCAGGGCAAGACCGCCGACGAGGCGCTCGGCGAGACCGCGCCCACGGCGTCGCAGGCGCTCGATGCCGCCACCATCGCCCGCCACCGCAGCTTCCCCGGCAACCGGCCGAGCAGCACCTTCGTGCTCGAGCAGCTCACGCCGCGCTCGCTCGGCGCACTGATCGCGATGTACGAACACCGCGTGTTCGTCAGCGGCGCGCTGTGGGGCATCAACAGCTTCGACCAGTGGGGCGTCGAGCTCGGCAAGGCGTTGTGCAACCAACTGCTGCCGCGCTTCGCCAGCGGCGAGGCCGGCGGGCTCGACGGTTCGACCGCCGGGCTGCTGGCGCGGCTGCGTTGAGGCGCTCGTCGCGTGCGGTGGTGGACGCCATGAAGAAGGCCTTCATCTTCGACCTCGGCGCCGTGGTGTTCCGCTGGCGGCCGGCGGTCGTGCTCGCGCGCGTGCTGCCCGAGCACGTGCCCGACGCGGCCCGGGCGCAGGCGCTGGCGCGGCTGTTCTTCCAGGGCGCCGACAGCCCGTGGGGCCGCTTCGACCGTGGGCTGGTGTCGCTGCCCGAGCTGCTGGCCGAACAGTCGCGCCACACCGGGCTGACGCAGGACGAGGTGCTGTCGGTGGTCGAGGCGGTGCCCGAGGAACTGCAGCCGCTGCCCGAGACCGTCGCGTGGATCCGGCAGCTGCAGGCGGCCGGCCACCCGCTGTTCTTCCTGTCGAACATGCCGGCGCCCTACGCCGACCACCTCGAGGCGGTGCAGCCGGTGATGCGGCGCTTCCGCGGCGGGGTGTTCTCGGCGCGGGTGCAGCTGGGCAAGCCGGAGGCGGCGATCTTCCGCTTCGCGCTGGAGCGCTTCGGGCTGCTGCCGCAGCAGGCGGTGTTCATCGACGACCACCCGGCCAACGTGGCCGCCGCCCGCGAGTGCGGCCTGGCGGCGGTGCAGTTCGTCGATGCCATCGAGGCCGCGCGCCAGGCGCAGGCGCTGCTCGCCGTCGACGGCGACCCGACCCGCAGCACCTGACGACCGGCGCGGGGGGTACCGCCGGATGGCCCTTTGGCCCGGCCGGATAACGCACAGGTCAGGTGCGCTTGTTATCCTGCCCGCCACCGACCGTCAGAGAGGTGACCCATGCCGTCTTCTCCGCCTGCGCCGTCGGGTCGCTTTCACGAGCACCGTGACGAGGCCCGCAGCGCCGTGCCGCAGCAACCCCTGGGCGGGGTGTTCCTGAAGGACCGCCACCACGTGCAGCCCGTGGAGGCCATCCGCGATGTCTCCGCGCGCGGCGTCAGCCTGTTCGTGCACGACGCGCTGATGCCGGGCGAGCCGGTGGTGATCGAGCTGCGCCAGGACGGCGGCCAGGTCGAGTTCTATGCGTATGTGTGCTGGTGCCGCGGCGACGACGTCGAGGCCTGCACCGACGCCGATGGTGCCTGCCACCGCCATGTGGCCGGCCTGCGGGTCTACGGCCCGCAATCCCTGGCGCGGCTGATCACGCCGCGGCTGCTGCCCAAGCGCTCTCAGCCGGCCGGCTGAGCCAGCCAGCGCTGCGCGATCCGCACCCACAGCGAGGCCCCGAGCGGCAGCACCGCGTCGTTGAAGTCGTAGCGCGGGTTGTGCAGCGAGCAGCCGCCCAGGCCGTGCATCGCGGCGTCGTCCGCGGGGGCGTCGCCGGCCACGCCGTTGCCGATCATGAAGTAGGCGCCGGGGGTGTCCTGCAGCATGAAGCTGAAGTCCTCGGCGCCCATCGTCGGCTCGAATTCGCGCGTGGCGGCCTCGCCCACGAGCTCCTGCATCACGCTGCGCACGAAGCGCGCCTCGCGCACGTGGTTGATGGTGGGCGGATAGTTGCGCTTGAACGTGAACTCGCACTGCGCGCCGAACGCGGCGGCGGTGTGCCCGGCCACCTCGCGCATGCGCTGCTCGATCAGGTCGAGCACCTCGAGCGTGAAGGTGCGCACCGTGCCCTGGATCTCGCAGGTCTCGGGCACCACGTTGGTGGCCTCGCCGGCGTGGATCATGGTCACCGAGATCACCGCGGCGTCGATCGGCTTCTTGTTGCGCGTCACGATGGTCTGGAAGGCCTGCACCATCTGGCAGGCCACCGGCACCGGGTCGATGCCCAGGTGCGGCATCGCGGCATGCGCGCCGCGGCCGCGCAGCGTGATGCGGAATTCGTTGCTGGACGCCATCGCCGGGCCTTCGCACACCGCCAGCTCGCCGGCGGGGATGCCGGGCCAGTTGTGCATGCCGAACACGGCCTCCATCGGGAAGCGCTCCCACAGGCCGTCGCGGATCATCTCGCGCGCGCCGCCGCCGCCTTCTTCGGCCGGCTGGAAGATCAGGTAGACGGTGCCGTCCAAGTCGCGGTGGCGGGCCAGGTACTGCGCTGCGCCCAGCAGCATCGCGGTGTGGCCGTCGTGGCCACAGGCGTGCATCTTGCCGGGGTGCCGGCTCGCGTGCGCGAAGCGGTTCAGCTCGGTGACCGGCAGGGCGTCCATGTCGGCCCGCAGGCCGACGCTGCGCGGCCCGGGGCGGCCTTCGATGACCCCCACCAGGCCGGTCTTGCCCAGGCCGCGGTGCACCGGGATGCCCCAGCCTTCGAGTTGCCGGGCCACCAGGTCGGCGGTGCGGTGTTCCTCGAAACACAGCTCCGGATGCGCATGGATGTCGCGGCGCAGCGCGACGATGTTCGGCGCTTCGGCCAGGATGTCGTCGATCAGCGGCATGGGGGCCATCTTAAGGGCAGCGCGCTGGCGCTGCGGCAAACAGCGCATGCGATCATGGTGGCATGAATGTCTTGCCTGCGGATGACGTGCTCCCGGGGGCGCAGCGCGTCGTGCACGCCGCCTGCCCGCACGACTGCCCCGACACCTGCGCACTGCGCGTCACCGTGCAGGGCACCGAGGTGCTGAAGGTGCAGGGCGATCCGGCGCACCGCCACACCGCGGGGGTGCTGTGCACCAAGGTATCCCGCTACGCCGAGAGGGTGATGCACCCCGAGCGGCTGTTGCAGCCGCTGCGCCGCGTCGGGCCCAAGGGCAGCGGCCGTTTCGAGCCGGTCGGCTGGGACACCGCGCTGGCCGACATCGCCACGCGGCTGAAGGCCATTGCCGCCCGGGATCCGCAGGCCATCCTGCCGTACAGCTATGCCGGCACGATGGGGCTGCTGCAGGGCGAGGGCATGGCGGCGCGCTTCTTCCACCGGCTCGGCGCCTCGCGGCTCGACCGCACCATCTGCGCGTCGGCCGGCGGTGCCGCGCTGAATGCCACCTACGGCGGCAAGCTGGGCATGCCGGTGCAGCACTTCGCCGAGAGCCGGCTGATCCTGATCTGGGGCAGCCACTCGATCGCGTCGAACCTGCACTTCTGGCGCATCGCCCAGGCCGCCCGGCGGGCCGGCGCGCGGCTGGTCTGCATCGACCCGCGCCGCACCGAGACCGCCGACCACTGCGACCAGCACATCGCGCTGCTGCCCGGCACCGATGGGGCGCTGGCGCTCGGCCTGATGCACGAGCTGGTGGTGCACGACCGCCTGGACCATGACTACCTCGAGCGCCACACCGACGGCTGGCCGGCGCTGCGCGAACGTGCGTTGCAATGGCCGCCCGAGCGCGTGGCCGTCACCTGCGGGCTGGACGCCGACGTGGTGCGCCAGCTCGCGCGCGACTACGCCGACACGCCGCCCGCGGCGATCCGCCTCAACTACGGCATGCAGCGCGCGCGGGGCGGTGGCAACGCGGTGCGGCTGATCGCGATCCTGCCGGCGCTGGTGGGCGCCTGGCGGCAGCGCGGCGGCGGGCTGCTGCTGTCGGCCTCCGGCTGGTTCAAGGGGGCGATCGACGAGCGGCGGCTGTACCGGCCCGACCTGCTCGGCGGCCGCGCCCCCCGCGTGATCAACATGAGCACCATCGGCGATGCGCTGCTGCACCCCGGCGGCGCGGCGTTCGGCCCGCGCATCGAGGCGGTGATCGTCTACAACAGCAACCCCGTCGCGGTGGCGCCGCAGTCGCGCAAGGTGGTCGCCGGCTTTGCGCGCGACGACCTCTTCACGGTGGTGCTCGAGCAGTTCCGCACCGACACCGCCGACCACGCCGACTATGTGCTGCCGGCCACCACGCAGCTCGAGCACCTCGATCTGCACACCAGCTACGGCCACACCGACCTGCTGGTCAACGAACCGGCGCTGCCGCCGCGCGGCCAGGCACGGCCGAACACGCAGGTGTTCCGCGACCTGGCGTTCCACATGGGCTTCGACGAGCCGTGTTTCCGCGATGATGACGAGGCACTGGCCGCGCAGGCGCTGACCGAACCGTACGCGCTGCACCGCTGGCGCGCCACCGGCTGGTGTTCGATGGACGTCCCGGACGCGCCCTTCGCCCACGGCGGTTTCCGCACCCCCGGCGGCCGGCTGCAGATCGACGCGCCGGGCCTCGGCGTGCCCGACCACGTGCCGCCGTACGAGAGCGTGGCCAGCAACCCGGCGCTGGCGGCGCGTTATCCGCTGGCGATGATCTCGCCGCCGGCGCGGCACTTCCTCAACTCCACCTTCGTCAACGTCACCAGCCTGCGCAGCATCGAAGGCGAGCCGCTGCTGGAGATCCACCCGGACGATGCCGCCGCGCGGGCGATCCGCGACGGCGAGCTTGTGCGGGTGTTCAACGACCGCGGCGACTACCACTGCAAGGCGCGGGTCACCACCCGCGCGCGGCCGGGCGTCGTGCACGGCCTGGGCGTGTGGTGGCGCAAGCTCGGGCCGCGCGGCACCAATGTCAACGAGCTGACGCACCAGCAGCTCACCGATCTCGGCCGCGCGCCGTCGTTCTACGACTGCCTGGTGGAGGTGGCACCGGCATGACCGGCCGGCGCTGGCTGGCGGCCGCGCTGCTGCTCGCGCTCGCGCAGGCCGGCTGCTCGACGCTGGGCTACTACTGGCAATCGGCCAGCGGCCACCTGCGGGTGCTGCAGGCCGCGCGGCCGGTGCAGGGGGTGATCGACGACCCGGCCACGCCCGCCGCGCTGCGTGAGCGGCTGGTGCGCAGCCGCGAGATCCGCGACTTCGCGGTGCGGTCGCTGCACCTGCCCGACAACGCCAGCTACCGCCGCTATGCCGACATCGGCCGCGACGCGGTGGTGTGGAACGTGGTGGCGACCCCCGAGCTGTCGCTGCAGCTCGAGACCTGGTGCTATCCGCTGCTCGGCTGTGTCGGCTACCGCGGCTACTTCGCGCAGGCCGAAGCCGAGGCGATGGCGGCGACGCTGCGTGACCGAGGCCGCGAGGTGCACGTGTACGGCGTGCCGGCGTATTCGACGCTGGGCAAGCTGCCCGGCCGCTGGTTCGCCGACCCGCTGCTCAACACCTTCATCCGCTGGTCCGATGCCGAAGTGGCGCGCATGGTGTTCCACGAGCTGGCGCACCAGGTGGCCTACGCGGCCGACGACACCGTGTTCAACGAGTCGTTCGCCACCGCGGTGGAACGGCTCGGCACCGCGCAGTGGCTGCGCACGCAGGCCGATGCCGGCGAACGCGAACGGGTGGAACGGGGCGAGGCACGACGGCGCCAGTTCCGCGCGCTGGTGGCCGACTACCGGGCCCGCTTCGTCGCGCTCTACGCCAGCGACCGCAGCGACGCCGACAAGCGCGCCGAGAAGGCGCGCCTCTTTGCCGCGCTGCGGGCCGAACACGCGGCGCTGAAGGCACAGGACGGCCCCGGCTGGCGGGGCTACGACGACTGGTTCGCACGCGTCAACAACGCGGTGCTGGCGGTGCAGGCGGCCTACGACGGCCGCGTGGCCGACTTCGAGCGGCTGTTCCACCGCTGCGACGACGACTACCAGTGCCTCTACCGCGAGGCACGGCGCCTGGCCGCGCTGCCCAAGGCCGAACGCGACGCTGCGCTCGCCCCATGAAAAAAGCCGCTGCGGTGCAGCGGCCTGGTGGGGATCTTGTGGGAGGGCGTCAGAACCCCAGGCTCGCCAGCAGGTCGTCGACCTCGCTCTGGTCGGCCACCACGTCGGTGCGGCCGGTCGCGTCGACCACCGGGCCTTGCAGCACCACCTGCTCGACCTTGTGCTGCTGCTCGGGCGGCACCACCTGCACCAGCAGCTTCACCAGGTTGTCTTCCAGCTCGGTGGTCAGCGCCACCACCTTGGCCACCACCTGGCCGGTCAGGTCGTGGAAGTCCTGCGCCAGCATGATGTCGGTCAGGTGCTGGTCGGTGGACGACGTGGCGTCCTCGACTTCCTGCACGAAGTTCATCACCGCACCGGAGGCGACCGCCTTCACCGGATCGGCCACGATGGCCGCTGCCAGCTGGCGCGTGCGGTGGGCGATCTGCTGCTGTTGGGACTTCGCCTGGTCGACCGTGTTCAGCACCTTGTTGGCAGCGTCGGCGGTCTTGTTGGCGATGTAGGTGAGGCGGCTGCGGGCATCGGGGATGCCGTCGGCGGCGACCTTCAGCTGCGGCATCACGCCCAGCTGCTGCATCGTGTCGTGCAACAGGCGCGTGATCGAGCCGATCTGCTGGAACACTTCCGGAGAGGCCAGCACCGGTTGGGTCGATGTCGATGCCAACTTCTGCAGTTCGTCGAGCGTCATCGCGGTTCCCCCCGGTGTCAGGCCGTCGCGGCCAGTTTCTGCATGATCTTCGTGACCTTCTCCTCCAGCGTCGCCTTCGTGAACGGCTTCACGATGTAGCCGGCAGCACCGCTCTGGGCGGCGAGCACGATGTCTTCCTTGCGGGCCTCGGCGGTCACCATCAGCACGGGGATGTGCTTCAGCGTCTCGTCCGCCTTCACGGCCTTCAGCAGGTCGAAGCCGTTCATGTTGGGCATGTTGATGTCGCTGACCACGAAATCGAACTTGCCGTTCTTCAGGGTCTGCAGCGCCACGGCGCCGTCTTCGGCCTCTTCGACGTTGTTGCAGCCCATCTCCTTGAGCAGGCCGCGGACGATGCGGCGCATCGTGGAGAAGTCGTCGACGACGAGGAATTTGATGTCGGTGGGATTGCTCATGGCGCTCCTCGAAAGGAAGAAGGGCAGGAAGGTTTGGGTTCTGCGGGTTTATCGGTTGCCGGTTTGCGGACTTGAGGCAGCACAAGTGCGAATGTCAAGGCCGCTTCGGCGGTGCGATGTCGATGGCACCGAGCCCCTTGGGCACGATGCTGGGTTCGGTGCCTTCGCCGGCTTCGGCGGCATCGCCGGCGCCGAAGAACGCGTCTTCGGCCTCCCGGGTCATCACGATGATGCTGATGCGCCGGTTCACCGGGTCGGTGGGGCGCTGGCGATCGAACGGCACGCTGGCCGCCAGCCCCTGCACACGCAGGATGCGGCGGTCGTCCAGCCCGCCGGCCAACAGTTCGCGGCGTGACGCGTTGGCCCGGTCGCTCGAAAGCTCCCAGTTGCTGTAGCCGCGTTCGCCGGCACTGAAGGGTTGTGCATCGGTGTGGCCTTCCAGCGTCAGCCGGTTCGGCACCTCGGTGAGCACCGAGCCGATCGCGCGCAGGATCTCCCGCATGTAGGGCTGCACCGAGGCGCTGCCCGAATCGAACATCGCGCGCTTCTGGTCGTCGACGATCTGGATGCGCAAGCCGTCACGGGTGAGGTCGATGCGGATCTGCGACTTGAACTCGGCCAGCTTCGGCGAGTTGGCCAGCACTTCGTCGACGCGGGTGCGCAGCGCCTTCAGCCGTTCCCGCTCGGCCGCGGCGGCGGCCTCGCGCATCGCCTTCAGGTCGTTGCTGCGGCGCCTGGCCTCGACGTCGCCGTTGCGCACCTGGCCGCCCTGCTTGGCGAGGTTCTCGCCACCGCCCTTCACCAGGCTGGTGGCTTCGCCCGAGCCGGAGCCGCCGAGCATCGCGATCTTCAGCGGCGACTGGAAGTAATCGGCGATGCCCTTCTTGTCGCCCTCGGTGGTGGAGCCGAGCAGCCACATCAGCAGGAAGAAGGCCATCATCGCGGTCACGAAGTCCGCATAGGCGATCTTCCACGCGCCGCCATGCGCCGCATGGCCGCCCTTCTTGATCTTCTTGACGATGATCGGTTGGAGCTTCTTCGCATCACCGGCCATGGCTCACTCCCGTCTGGCTCCCTCGCCCCTTTGGGGAGAGGGCGGGGGTGAGGGGCTGCGTGGGCAGCGAGCGGTGCGGGCCCTCACCCCAGCCCTCTCCCAGAGGGAGAGGGAGTGAGTCGTGGCGCGCCATCACTTCTTGCCTTTCACGTGTCCCTCGAGCTCGCTGAAGCTCGGGCGCTCGGCGGAGTAGAGGACCTTGCGGCCGAACTCGATCGCGATCTGCGGGGCGTAGCCCTGCATGCTGGCCAGCAGCACGGTCTTGATGCACTGCAGCTGCTTGGTGTCTTCGTCGAGCTTCTGCTCGAGCAGGCCGCCGATGGGCTCCACCACGCCGTAGGCCAGCAGGATGCCGAGGAAGGTGCCGACCAGCGCCGAGCCGATCATGCCGCCGAGCACTGCCGGCGGCTGGCCCACCGAGCCCATGGTGTTCACCACGCCGAGCACCGCGGCCACGATGCCGAAGGCGGGCAGTGCGCCGGCGAGCCGCGCGATCGCGGCGCAGGGCGCGTGGCCCTCGTGGTGGTGGGTGTCGATCTCGTTGTCCATCAGCGTCTCGATCTCGTGGGCATTGAGGTTTCCCGAGACCATCATGCGCAGGTAGTCGGTGATGAACTCGACCACGTGGTGGTCGCTGCCGACGTCGGCGTACTTCTTGAACAGAGGCGAGCTGTGCGGGTCCTCGATGTCCTTCTCCACCGACATCAGGCCTTCCTTGCGGGTCTTCTGCAGGATGTCGTAGAGCAGCGCCAGCAGGTCCATGTAGCGGGCCTTGGTGAACTTCGAGCCCTTCATGATCGCGGGCAGCGCCCCGATCACCTGCTTCACGGTCTTGGGCTGGTTGTTCACCAGGAAGGCGCCCACGGCACCGCCGCCGATGGCCATCATTTCGGTGGGCATCGCGTGGATGATCACCCCCATGTTGCCGCCGTGGACGATGTATGCGCCGAAGATGCACCCGAGTGCAACGACGTAGCCAATGATGACGAACATGTGACTCTCTGTTGTCGGCGTGGGCGGCGGCGGGAGGCCGCCGCCCGGTTATTGCAAATTCATATCGGCCCTGCAGCGGCAGGACTTGAGATCAGCCGATGCGGTAGACCCACAGCGGTGGGCCCTCCGCCGCGTGGAGAACGGTGTGCGGCGCACGCCCCGGCACTTCGAACGCCAGGCTGACGAGCCACGTGCCGGGCGCCATCTCGGCCTCGGCCTTGGCCATCAGGCGTTCCATCGTTTCAGGGCGCTGGAACAGGTAGACCATCGCCAGGCCGTCCCAGCGGTCCAGCCACAGGTCGCCGCGCCGCACATGGGCGAAGCGGCAGCGCAGCCCCGTCCACCAGCGCAGCGGCCAGCTCCATTCGATGCCTTCGATGCGTGCCTGCGGATAGGCGCGGTACAGCGCGCGCAGGCCGTGGCCGAGGCCGCAACCGGCGTCCAGCACGCGCGCCTGGGGCGGCAGCGGCACGACGCCCGGCAGCGCGTCGAGCGCACCGGGCGGGGTAGGAAACAGCGGGGCATCGCCCCAGGTGCGGGCCGGGTAGGCGAGGGCGAGCACGCCCAGCGGCACCAGCCACAGCCACGCGGGCACGGTGGCGCCGTCGGCCAGCGCCATGGCCAGCGGGAAGCCTGCGGCGACGATGGCGCGCCGCCACGGCCGCGCCGAACGCCAGCCGATCGCCGCGGCCAGCAGCGTGGCGACGATCAGGGCCGCGTCCGGTCCGATCAGCGGCTGCAGCTGCGTGTACAACAGCCAGGCGGCGGCCCAGGCCAGCAACGCCGGCAGCGGCCAGCGCAGGCGGCTCGGCCGCGCGGACTCTTCCGCAAGAGGCGACACGGTCGCGTCGGGGGTGGGGTGCATCGTCATCAGAGCAGCGCCAATGCCTTGTCCGCTTCGACGGTGACGCGCACTTCGCCGACACGCACCGCCTCGACCACTTCGCGCCCGGCCAGCGCGGTGTCGCGCAGCACGGGGTCGGCCAGCGGCAGGCCGCTGGTGCCCTGGATCACGGCGACCTGCGGCTGGTTCATGCGCCGCCCCGGCGCCAGCACCACGCCGAGCTCGCCATTGACCAGCCGCACGTAGCTGCCCGGCGGGTACATGCCGATGGTGCGCAGGATCGCGGCGCCGAACTCGTCGGGCAGGCCGTCCTCGCCGGTGCACAGGTCGCGTGCGGCGATCAGCGGCGACATCGGGCTGCGCGTGCCGCGCCGGCTGATGCGCGCGGCGAAGCGGTCCACCGTCATCAGCAGGCGGGTCATGCGCCGCAGCGGCTCCAGCGCCGCGAGCGGCGTCTCCATCAGCGTGCTGTCGTGGTGGTCGCGCACGATGGCCAACAGCATCTCGTCGTCGGCACCGGCGGCGGCCAGCAGGTCGGCGCTGCGCTGTGGGTGCGTGGCCAGCTGCTGCTTGTGCACCGGGCGCAGCGGGTCGTCGCGCAGGGCCAGCTGGTCCTGCAGTTGTGTCATCGACACGTTCATCGTCAGCGCCGCGAGGCCGATGCGCACGCGCGCCTCCGGCAGCCAGTTCAACGAGCGGGCCACGTGCTCGCAGATGATCGCGCACAGCACCGCGTGGTGGGTGCTGTACTGTTCATTGGAGTGGGCCGCATGCTGGAACAGCAGGTACAGCGCGGCGTTGCGGTGGTATTCGGTGAAGTCGCGCAGGCCCTCCTGCACGGCCTGGGCGCGCATCAGCCACTGCGGGCCGGCGTCGGCCTCGCGCAACGCGGCGCCGAGCGCCTTGGTCAGGGCTTCGCAGCGCTGGCGCGGTGTGCCCTCGCGGCCGAACAGCGCGCGCCGTTCGAGCGGCGCGGTGGCCGCGGCCATGGGCGGCGGCGCTGCGGCGGGCCTCGGCTCGGGCCGCCCCTCGGGGCGTGCCCCCGGGGCCTGGCGCTCGTCGCGTGCCGCGGCGATCACGCCCAGCGGCGCGTTGTGGCGGATCAGGTCCTTGGCGCTGCGCTTCAGGCTCTCGCGCAGCGCGCCGGCTTCCTCCTCGTTGACGAACAGCTCGCGCCGCTGCAGCAGCGCCAGCTTCTTCTCGTCGTCGATCTGCCGGCCGGCGGCCACCAGCAGGCGGCCATAGCCGTCGTACACCCCGAACGGGATGCGCTTGTGCAGCTGCAGGTAATCGGGAGGAAGCGCGAGGAAGGCCATCGGGAGCACCGGGGCGGCAGGACGTCGTGGAACACGCAACCCCGAGTCGAACATGGCCCGCCCCTCGGCGATCCAAAGAAAAGACGGGCCTCCAGGGCCCGTCCAAGCAAGGGGACGCCGAAGACCGCGCGTGAATGTCAGCGCTTGGGCGGCACCGGCGTGCGGCGCGGCGTCACCCGGGCGGCGGCGATCATCTCGAGCGTCGCTTCCTTGTGGATCAAGGCGTGGGCGGATTGTGTGAAGCTGGCGCGGTACGGGCCGGCCTCCTTCTCGTCCACGAACAGCTCGCGGCGGCGCAGCGAGTCGAGCCGATCGGCATCGTCGATCGTCGAACCCGCGCCCACCAGCAGGCGGCCCAGGTTGTCGTAGACGCCGAAGGGAATCCTCTTGTTCAGCTTCAGGAAGTCGGAAGGCAGGGACAGCATCTTGGCCATGAACGGGCTCCTTGAGCTAGGCGGCGGCAGGCGTCGTCAGTGAGAAATGATGAGGGTTTATCGACACTCACCGCGGCCACTTGAGAAGCCCCACACCGCAGGGGCCCAAACGAAAAAGGCGAGCCCCCTGGCTCGCCCGAACGGCACCGGCAAGGGCGCCGAGGAGACATCCAACCCCGGATCAATGGATCTGCAGCGCGCCCGCGGCCTTGCCCTTGCCGGCGCGGGCCGGCGGGTTGCACAGGCCGCACACGAAGTGCTTGGCGATTTCATGCGGGTGCGTGACGAAGTGCCCGCCGCACTTGGAGCACGGCGTCATCGTCAGCATGCCGTTGTCGACGAACTTCACCAGGCGCCAGGCGCGGGTGATCGACAGCATCGGCTCGAGGGTCTGGGCCTGGGTCTGTTCCAGGTACAGCTGGAAGGCCTTGATCACCGTGTCGATCTCGTCCATCTCGGCGACCTTGTTCAGGTACTCGTGGATGTTGAGGAACAGCGACGCGTGGATGTTCGGCTGCCAGGTCATGAACCAGTCGGTGGAGAAGGGCAGCTGGCCCTTGCTCGGCGACTTGCCGGCCACTTCCTTGTACAGGCGCAGCAGGCGCTCGTACGACAGGTCGGTTTCCGATTCCAGCACCTGCAGGCGGGCGCCCAGTTTGATCAGCGTGACGGCCCGTTCGATTTGCTTGGCTTCGGTGAGGATGCTCTTGACGCGCATGACGGTCTCTCTGCTGCAGGTGGGAAGGCTGGGTTCGGAGGGAGAGGAGAAGTCAGGAACCGGTCAGGCCGCTTCTTGATGACGGCCTGCCATCAGGATCGATGCATGCAGGCGAGAAACGCTCTCGTTGGCGGCGCTCTTGCCGTGGTTCGTGAGCAGGCCCCAGACCAGGTCGTCGTCGACGCGCATGCGGCACAGCAGCGTGTTGCTCGACGCGATCTTCATCATCTGTGCCGGCGACAGGATGCCCAGCAGGGCCGCGGTTTCCTCGGAGATGCCCAGGCGGAACAGGGCCTGTTCACGATCGGCACGGATCAGGCTCTGCGCCAGCATCAGGTAGGACAGGTTGGCTTCGCGGATCTCGGCGAGGATCTGTTCGGTGTTCATGCGGCTTCTCCGGGGTGGGCTTTGGGAGTGGACCCGCGACTTCCTTCGCAGATCCGTTTCAACATGGGATGAATTGTGAAGACCGGATCTAGTCTGCAACATCAGGTCATTTCCGTGGCTTGAGTCCCGGTTGTTCTGTGGGTCTTGTCAGAAGAAATCCTACAAACCCGCCCGAAGTTGCCGTTTGGGGGCAAGGCACCGTGCTGATCGCACGATCGGGCCCGGCCGGCCGCTGGCATCGTAGGAACATGCCCGACATCCCCCTGCGCATCCACCTTCACCTGATCGCCTACGACGACGCCAGCCGGGCCGCTTGCCAGGGTGGCTGGGGGGTGCTGGACAACACCGGCAACGAGCGCCCGGACTGGCGCGAGTACTGGCCGATGCGGCGCTTCCTGTTGAGCGAGTCGCTGGACGAGGCCGCCTGGTATGGCTTCTTCTCGCCGAAGTTCACCGCGAAGACCGGCCTGTCGTACGAACAGGCGCATGCCTTCGTCGCGCAGCACGCAGACCAGGCCGACGTGGTGTCGTTCTCGCCCCAGTTCGACATGGGCGCCTTCTTCCTCAACGTGTTCGAGCAGGCCGAGATGTTCGACGCCGGCTTCATCGACGCCACCGCCGCCTGGCTGGCCGAACATGGCTGGCGCCCGGACCTGCGCCAGCGCGTGATGGACAGCCGCCAGGCCATCTTCTCCAACTTCTTCGTGGCGAAGCCGGCGTTCTGGCGCGAATGGTTGCTGTGGAACGAGCGGTTGTTCACGGTGTGCGAGAGCGTGTCCCACCCGTTGCACGCGGCGCTGACACAGCCCACGCTGTACGACGGCGTGATGCACCCGGACGCGGTGCAGCGCAAGGTCTTCCTGATGGAGCGCATCGCTTCGCTGCTGCTGGCCGAGCAGCCCCATTGGCGCAGCGTGCCGCACAACGCCGTGCGGTTCGTGTGGTCCGACACACGCCTGCGCGAGTTCCCCGCCGAGGCGCTGATGAGCGATGCGCTCAAGCGCGCCTACCGCGACACCGGCTTCAGCGAATACCTGAGCGCGTTTGCAAAGGTGCGCCAGGCCGTGCAGTCCCGTAGCTGACGTCTCGGGTGCCTGTAGGAGCGGCTTCAGCCGCGATTCGTGGCAGGCTCACTGCCTCACTTGAATCGCGGCTGAAGCCGCTCCTACAGAAGGCGAGACAACCGCGGGTCGCCCCGCAATCGCTCCAGGTTCAACCGATGTGGATTGCGCCGCAGCAGCTCCCACTTCAGCACGCCCAGTTCCTCGTAGAGCGCGTCCCATGCATACATTGTCGGGTTGAGGCGATCCGCCTGCGCAACGTCGACACTCACGACATCGCCCGACGGCATCGGCAGGAAGCCGTTCTCCAGCGCGCGCAGCACCGCGCGCAGGCGCTGCTCGCGGGTGGGCTGGAACAGCGCGCCGAGCCGGAAGCCCGCTTGTGCGAAATGCGCCGACAGCCCCAGCTCGTGCCGCGCGATCACTTCCTCGCGTACCGACAGCGGCACCAGGTCGGCCCACCAGCGCTCGAACGCGCTGCTGGCCAGCACCTCGGGCGTCTCGAACGCCAACCAGAACGACTGCAGGTGCGGCCGCACCTCGTGGCTGAGCGTGACGGAGATCACGTCCAGCCGGCCGCGGTGCGCGTCCATGCGCTGCAGCAGGCGCTCCGCATCGTCGATCCAGACCGAGCTGTTGAGCAGCAGCAGCCGCTCGAACGGCCCACTCGGTCGCTGCGAGCGCAGCCGGTCGATGCCGACCTTGTACGACCAGAAGTCGTAGCCGGTGTTCTCGCGCCGCACCACGTCGGCCCAGGGCGCCAGTGCGGCGGCGGCGCCGTCGTTCAGCCCGGTGGAGACCAGGCACACCCGCGCGCCGCGCGTGTGCAGCGCCCGCACGGTGGCCAGCAGGTCGTCGGCCACGTCGCCCTGCGGGTCGTAGTGCGCCACCACGGCGGCCATCGTCGCATCCATGGCCGCCAGTGTAGGCAGGGCAGGGCGCAGGCCGCGGCGAGAAAGCCTGCCTTTGGCCTGTTTCTCCCGCGTTGCTGGACCTCAAGTCCTCCGTAACCTGACCGGGTGAATTCGTCGCTCATCAGCATCGTCATCAACGCCTACAACGCCCAGGCTGCGCTCGAGCGCCAGCTGGCGCACTGGGCCGGCTTCGCCCCCGAGGTGCGCGCCCGCCTGGAGGTGGTGATCGTCGACGACGGCTCGGCGCAGCCGCTGTTCGTCGAGCCCGGGAAGTTGCCGCAGGGCCTGCGCTTCACGCTGGCGCGCATCGAGGAAGACATCGCCTGGAACATGCCCGGCGCGCGCAACCTCGGCGCGCTGCTGGCCCGCGGCCCGTTCCTGCTGATGCACGACATCGACCATTTCCTGTCCGGTGACGGTGTGGCGCTGCTGCAGTCGCACCTGCACCAGCTGTCGGCGAAGACGCTCTACAACTTCCCGCGCGAGCTGGACGGCGAGCGCATCAACCCGCCGGTGAACTGCTTCCTCTGCAGCCGCGACGGCTTCTGGCAGGTGGGCGGCTACGACGAAGACTTCGCCGGCGCCTACGGCCACGAAGACGGCTACTTCCTGCGCCAGTGGCGCGAGCGCGTGGGCGACATGCTGATGCTCACCGACCTGCACTGGGAGGTGCAGCCGCGCTTCGCGACGCAGCACCTGAGCCGCGACACCACCCGCAACAGCGCGCTGTACCGCCAGAAGGTGGCGACACCGCCCGCCCCCGCCTCCACCCGACTGCGCTTCCCCTGGACGGTGCAAGTCCTCGCGTCCTGAACGCCACACACCTCGACGGCTTGCTGCCGCCCCACCTGAAGGAGCTTCCATGGCCACCCGCAACATCCAGCTGTTCGCCCCGCACTTCGACGTCGAGCGCTGCCTCGAAGAAGTGCGTGCCTGCCTCGAGAAGGGCTGGACCGGCATCGGCTTCAAGACCGTCGAGTTCGAGAAGCGCTTCTGCGCCTACGTCGACGAGCCGTTCGGCCACTTCGTCAACAGCAACACCAACGGCATGCACCTGCTGCTGGAGATGCTGAAGCAGACCCGCGGCTGGCAGGAGGGCGACGAGGTGGTCTCCACCGCGATGACCTTCGTGTCGACCAACCATTCCATCCTGCACGCCGACCTGAAGCCGGTGTTCGCGGACGTCGACGCCAGCCTGTGCGTGACCGCCGAGTCGGTGCGCGCGGTGCTGACCGAGCGCACGAAGGCCGTCGTGTTCATCAGCATCGGCGGCAACTCGGGCGAGCTCGAAGCGATGGCCGAGCTGTGCCGCGAGAAGGGCCTGGTGCTGATCCTCGACGCCGCCCATGCCTGCGGCGCGCGCCTGCACGGCAAGCACCTGTCGGCCTATGCCGACTACACCGTCTACTCCTTCCAGGCCGTCAAGAACCTGCCCACCGGCGACTCCGGCCTGGTCACGGTGCGCAGCGCCGCCGAGGACGAGCTGCTGCGCCGCCTGGCCTGGTGCGGCATCAACAAGGACACCTACAGCCGCTCGAAGGACGGCTACAAGTGGCTGTACTCGGTCGATGAAGTGGGCTTCAAGTACCACGGCAACGCCATCATGGCCGGCATCGCGCTGGTGTCGCTGGACGGCATCGACGCCGGCAACGCGCGCCGCCGCGAGATCGCCGAGCGCTACCGTGTCGCGCTCGACGGCTACCTGGGCCTGCGCTACATCGCCCATGCCAACGAGGCCGAGACCAGCCGCCACCTGGTGCAGTTCTTCTGCCCCGAGCGCGACAAGCTGATCGCCCACCTGGACACCTGCAACATCGGCACCGGCGTGCACTACCGCTCGAACAGCCGCTACCCGATGTACGCCGACCAGCGCACGCCGAACGCCGACCGCTTCGACCAGCAGATCGTCTCGCTGCCGCTGCACCTGCGCCTGACCGACGAGGACATCGACTACGTCATCGGCCACGTCAAGGCCTTCATGAACCTGTCGCTGCCCGAGCACCTGGAAGCGCTGCAGCAGGACGTCGCCGGTGTCATCGAACAGGCCAAGGAAGGCGTTGCCGCCCCCCGCCCGGCCGTGGCCGCGCCGGTCACCCCGGCCGTCTGACCGAGCCCCGAAGCGGAAGGAATGCCCGAGATGAACCGTCTGCCGCGGATCACCCTGTGCCCTGCGGGCACGTCGCAGGTGGCCAGTGCGCGCCTGCGCTGCCACGTGCTCGGCCGCGAGCTGGCACGCCTGGGTTGCGAGGTGCGCATCGGCCTCGAGCCGGGCGCCGTGCTGCCCGAGGTGCTGTACGTGCAGAAGCGCGTCACGCCGGCGCTGCTGCTGGCCGCGCGCGCGGTGCGCGCCACCGGCGGCAAGGTGGTCTACGACATCGACGACTGGGGCGACGCGCTGGGCGACCTGTGCGGCGACGAAGCCACCTTCGCCGCCTTCATCGCCGAATGCGATGCCGTCTCGGTGGACACCGACACGCGCCGCGACATCTTCGCGCAGGACCCGCGCTTTGCCGGCGTGCCGTTCTGGGTCGTGCCCGATCCGATCGACTACCTCGACGGTGCCCCGGCACCGGCCGCCGCGCGCGATGCCGCCGGCCAGGCCGTGCTGGGCGCGTGGTTCGGCAATGGCCCGAACGTGCGCCCGGCGGTGCCGTACATCCAGGCCGCGGTGGCCACCGGTCGCCTCGGCGGCTTCTCGGTCATCACCAACGCCTCGCTGGTGCCGCAGCTCAGCGCCGCCTGGCCGGCGCTGAACGTCGAGGCCTGGGCGCTGGACACCTTCGCCGCGCGGCTGCGCGACCACGACTTCTGCCTGCTGATCCACGACACCGACACCGAGGGCGTGCAGAAGAGCAACAACAAGATGCTGGCCGCGCTGGGCCAGGGCGTGGTGCCGCTGGTGAGCAACACGCCGGCCTATGCCGAGACGGCCCACCGCATCGGCCTGCCCGAGCTGGTGATCGACAGCCCCGACGACCTGGCGGCCAAGCTCCAGCCCGGCGTGCTGGCCGCGCTGCGCGAGCGCCTGGCCGGTGCTGCCTGCCGCGAGGCGCTGCGCGCCTACCTGCCCGAGACCGTCGCGCAGGACTTCATCGAGAAGCTGCACGCGCTGCCGGCCCGCCATGCCGACCGCCCGGTGCGGCTCAACCTGGGCTGCGGCGACATGCCGCTGCCGGGCTACGTCAACGTCGACGTCGCGGTCGAACGCGCCGGCAAGCAGCCGGACGTCTGTGCCGACGTGCGTGACCTGTCGGTGTTCCCCGACGGGTACGCCGACGAGATCATGGCCATCCACGTGATCGAGCACTTCTACCGCTGGGAAGTGGTCGACCTGCTGAAGGAATGGGTGCGCGTGCTCAAGCCGGGCGGCCGGCTGGTGCTCGAATGCCCGAACCTGCTCGCCGCCTGCGAGGCCCTGTTGAAGAACCCCGAGCAGGCCGCCGGTCCCGGCGTCGAGGGCAACCGCACGATGTGGTGCTTCTACGGCGACCCGGCATGGCAAGACCCGCTGATGTGCCACCGCTGGCTCTACACGCCGCAGTCGCTCGGCCAGGTGATGGCCGAGGCCGGCCTGGCTGAACTGCGCCAGGAACCGGCCTGGTTCAAGGCCCGCGAGCCGCGCGACATGCGCATCGTCGGCGTGAAGCCGCAGCCGGTGAAGGCCGCGCCGCCGCCCGCCGATGCGGCGCTGCCGCGGGTGCTGTTCAACGAGGCCGGGGTCACCGTGGTCGAGACCGAGCGCGAAGGCGAACGGGTGCGCGACCTCTGGTTCGGTGCGCAGCCGCGCTTCCGCCAGTCGTCGTTCGTGCCCGAGCGGCCCGACTGGCTGGTGCTGCCCTATGTGCGCGCCCTGATGGGCGGCCTGTTCTTCCAGCCCGATCCTCGCCATGCGCTGATCCTCGGCACCGGTGCCGGCGCCGTGCCGCGTGCGCTGAAGACGCTGCAGGGCGATCGCATCGCCATCGACCTGGTGGACCTCCAGCAGGAGGTCTTCCAGGTCGCGCACCGCTTCTTCGGCCTGGAGAACCTGGGCGACTACCGCTTCTTCCTGACCGATGCCGCGCACTACGTGGCGCAGACGCAGGACCGCTACGACTACATCGTCGTCGACCTCTGGGACGACGAGGGCGTGCCGGCCTGGTTGTTGGCGCCGGCGTTCTGGCAGCACATCGCCCGCATCGCCAGCCCCGGCGCCGTGGTCTGCCTGAACGCGCCGCTGGCGCTGGAGGCCGCCGTGCGCGAGCGCTTCGGTGCCGTGTTCCCGGTGCACAGCATCGCCCGCCACAGCAACGTCACGGCGTACGGGCAGTTCCCGCGCGACGGTGCCGACGAAGGCGCCGCCGCGCTGCCGCCGGAGCGGGCCCAGGCCGTGGCCGCGATGGGCGTGCCGGTGCAGGCGTTGCTGGACGAGATCCAGCGCCACCAGGACATGGCCGTGACTGCCTGACCGAAACCGAAGCCCCTCTCCCCTCGTGGGAGAGGGGTTGGGGAGAGGGGGCGCATGCCGCCACCGCCCCCTCTCCCCAGCCCTCTCCCGCAAGGGGAGAGGGGGCGCACCGTGGAAGACCGACATGCAACTGCACCGCTCCAAAGACCGCGCACTGCTGCGCGAGCTGCGCGCCGACATGGCGCAGCTCGCCGCCCACGGCGGCGATGCGATCTCGCTGTACCGCACGCCCGAATACCTCGACACCTACCTCGACACCTTCACCGACCGGGCGTTCGAGACCTATGCGGTCTCGGACAACGGCACGCTGCAGGGCCTGGCGGTGTTCGCGGTCCACGACGTGCAGGGCCGGCGCGTGCTGCGCTTCGCCGGCGAAGGCCTGTGGGGCTACACCGGTGCGCTGCACGGTGGCGATGGTGGCGAGGAGATGCTGGTGCCGCTGCTGTCGGCGGCGTTGCAGCACAGCGGCTGCCACGCGCTGGAGATCGGCCCGCTGCACGGCGACGTGCTGCCGATGTACCTGGCCGCGGTGCGCCGGCTCGGCGTGGCCGCGCAGGCCTACCAGATCCCCGGCGGCGCGCCGTTCATCGACCCGCGTGGCCGCGACCGCGACACCTGGGTGCGGTCGCTGAAGAAGGCGGCCTGGGCCGATGCGCTGCGCTGCGAGAAGCGGCTCGGCGAGCAGGGCGCGGTGACGCTCTTCAAGCTTGACAACGCCTCCGCGACGCCGGCGCAGTGCCAGCACGCGATGTCGCTGTTCCTGCAGATGTACCACCGCCAGTGGCCGGAGAACCGCTTCCGCCGCGACGCGCGCTGGCGGCCGTTCTACGAGGCCTTCGCCCTGGCCGCGGCCGGGGCCGGCACGCTCGAGTTCTCGTTCCTCGCGCTCGATGGCCGCCCGGTGGCGGCGCACTACGGCTTCCTGCACCGCGGCCGGCGCTACTACTTCACGCCGACCTACGACGTCGACTACGGCCGCTACTCGCCGGGCAAGATCCTGCTGCGCCACCTGATCGACACCTCGTTCGAGCAGCAGGTGGTGTTCGACTTCCAGAACGACCTCGAGCCCTACAAGCTCGACTGGGCCACCGGCGTGGCCGACCGCTTCCTGATCAAGCTGCTGCCGCACTGAACCCCGAAAGCCGCGCCCCATGGACATCCTGATCGTCGGGGCCGGCTTCGCCGGCGCCACCTGCGCCCGCACGCTGGCCGAGGCCGGCCACCGCGTCGTCGTGATCGACCGCCGCGAGCACATCGCCGGCAACGCCTTCGACCGCCCCGACGCCCACGGCGTGTGGGTCCACCAGTACGGCCCGCACATCTTCCACACCAACAGCGAGAAGGTCTGGGCCTTCCTGTCGCGCTTCACCGCCTGGCGGCCGTACGAGCACCGCGTGCTGGCGCAGGTCGAGGGCGGGCTGTACCCGATCCCGGTCAACCGCACCACGGTGAACCGGCTCTACGGCCTGTCGCTGGACGAGACCGGCGTGGCGCATTTCTTCGAGCAGGTGCGCCAGCCGCGCGAGCCGCTGCGCACCAGCGAGGACGTGGTGTTGAACAGCGTCGGCCCCGACCTGTGCGACAAGTTCTTCCGCGGCTACACGCGCAAGCAATGGGGACTCGAGCTGGCCGAGCTGTCGGCCGGCGTGGCCGCGCGCATCCCGACCCGCTGCAACGACGACGACCGCTACTTCACCGACCGCTTCCAGGCCATGCCGGCCGACGGCTACACCGCGATGTTCGGCCGCCTGCTGGATCACCCGGACATCGAGGTGCGGCTCGGGGTCGACTTCGAGGCCGTGCGGGCCGCGTGGCCGCGCGGGCACACGGTCTACACCGGCCCGGTGGACGAGTACTTCGGCCACCGCCTCGGGCGCCTGCCGTACCGCTCGCTGCGCTTCGAGCACGAGCACCTGCCCGGTGTCGCGCAGCAGCAGCCGGTGGGCACGGTGAACTACCCGAACGAGCACGCGTACACGCGCATCACCGAGTTCAAGCACCTCACCGGGCAGCAGCACGCCGGCACGTCGATCGTGCGCGAGTTCCCGCAGGCCGAGGGCGACCCGTACTACCCCATCCCCGCCGCCGCGAACGAGGCGCTGTACCAGCGCTACCGCGAACTGGCCGAACGGGAGGCGAACACCACGTTCATCGGGCGATTGGCGCAGTACCGTTACTACAACATGGACCAGGTGGTCGCCGCGGCGTTGCACGCGTGCGAATCGATGCTGAACCAACCCGTGCCCGTGCCCGAATCCGCATGAAAGCCTACGTCCAGGACTACCAGGTCGTCACCCCGCTGCCGCAGGGCGACTTCGCGTTCCACGGCGATTCCGCCGCCGAGAAGCGGCTGATCTTCCACGCCGTGCGGGACCCGGCGCGCGACGTGCAGGTGCTCGACATCGGCTTCGGCCGCGGCACGCTGGGCGCGCTGATCAAGTCGAATGCGGCGACGCGCCACTGGCAGGTCGACGGCATCGACGGCTTCGAGGTGGCCTGCTGGAACGGCGGCCTGTTCGAGCAGCGCCACTACCGCAACGTCTGGCACGGCTACGCGCAGGACCTGCCGGCCGAGCGGCTGGCGTCGTACGACGTGGTCTGCCTGCTCGACGTCATCGAACACCTCGACGCGCCCACCGCCCGGGCGCTGCTGAAGAACCTGCTGGCCTCGTTGAAGCCCGACGGGCTGCTGATGATCAGCACGCCGCTGTGGTTCTACCCGCAGGACAGCAACCAGGCCGGCGACCTCGAGGAACACCTGATCGGCGTGCCCGCCTCGTCGATGCTGGCGCTGCAGCCGCGCGCCTACGCGATGGGGCCGGCGCTGGTCGGCACCTTCGTCTACGGCCGCGCCAGCCTCGACTACGCCGACCTGTTCCAGCCCACCACCGACAAGGACTTCTCGATCGAGCGTGGCATGCAGGTCGCCGCGGCGTGCGGCATGCGGCTGCAGCCGGGCGTGGTCTACAAGACGGAGGTGCAGTGATGGTGTCGGTGGTGTCTGCCGAGCATGCCGTGCGCGACCTGCTGGTGCTCTCGACGATGCACAAGCCCTACGTGCACAGCGCCTCCTCCGAGTGGCTGCGCCCCTGCACCGTGGGCGGCTTCACGCTCGACGAGCCCAACGCCTTCAGCGATGCCGCCGGCGAGCAGATCGCCGCGCTCAACCCGCACTTCTGCGAGCTGACCACCCAGTACTGGGCCTGGAAGAACCTGCAGGGCGTCGAGCACATCGGCTTCTGCCACTACCGCCGTTACCTGTACCTGCACCCGAAGCCGGCCAAGTCGATGACCGTGGTCTTCGACAATCCGCAGGGCACGGTGGAGCTGATGGCCAGCGAGACCGCCCGCGCCCAGGCGCTGCGCCTGCTGCGCCATGCCGACGTGATCGTGCCGTACCCGACCTACATGGCCGACACGATCTCGGACCACTACCGCAACCACCACGAGGCCGAGCACTGGCGTGTGTTCACCGAGGTGCTGTTCGCCAAGTACCCCGAGTACGGCTGCTTCGATACCTGGTTCGACGAGAGCAACCGCTGCTACTTCTGCAACATGGCGATCTGGAAGTGGTCGCACTTCGACCGCTACTGCACCCAGTTGTTCGACGTGATGTTCGAGGTGTACGCGCGCATCGGCCAGCCGGCGGACGCCTACCAGAGCCGCTACATCGGCTTCCTGGCCGAGCGCTTCCTGTCGCTGTACCTGTATGCCAACGCGCTGCGCACCGCCGAGGTGGCGACGGTGATCGTGCCCTGAAATTTTCTGTGGGAGCGGCTTCAGCCGCGATGGCGGTGGGTCACCGCTGCATCGCGGCTGAAGCCGCTACCACAGGCACATCCACCGGCTGCGCGGCCTCCCACGCCAGCGCATAGACCGTGTTGCCCCGCAACCCGCGCAGGTCGTCGTGCCGAGACGCGTGGAACTCTCCCCGCGCCTGCAGCTGCAACGCCGTGGCGAACGCCGCTTCGGCGGCGGCCGTGGCGGCCAGCGGGGCGGGACTGCCGAGCACGGCGATGAGGTGTCCGCGGGCCGGGTGGGCGAGTCGGCCCAGCTGGTGGATCAGCGCGCCGAGCTGCTTGCCTTCGGCGCCGATCACCGTCAGCACGTCGAAGCCGGGCGGCGGGCACACCAGCACGTTGCCGCCCTCGCGCAACTGCGCCGCGTCGAGGTCGACCACGTTCAGCGTGCCGGCCGGCGAGACCAGCACGCCGAGCGCCTGCGTGGCCGCCTCCAGCTCGGCATCGCTGAAGGCCTGCGGCCCGGTGGCATGGCGCACGCGCACCAGCAGGTGCGTGCGGCCGGGCACGGCGTGCGGCTTCAGCAGGGCTTCCAGCGTGTCGGCCATCGCGCGGCGCGGCGCCACCTGGCTGCCCAGGCTCGAGCCGTGTTTCCAGCACAGGAAGTCGAGCATCGAGGTCTCCGCGACATAGCCGCTGTCGTCGCCGCCGCCGTGGGCGAGGAAGTGGCCCTTCGGGTCGCGGGCCGCGTCGGCGTCGTCGCGGTGCTGCCAGGCGTAGCGCTTGGCATCGAAGTTCGCCTTGACGCGGTGCGCGGCGTAGCTGCCGTTCCAGTGCACCAGGTCGTTGTCGCGGGTGATGCCGTCGAAGTAGTCGATCTCGAGGCCGGCTTCCTGGCGCGCGTAGTCGAGCGACAGCTGGTCGCGCTTCGAGAACGCCAGGATGCTCTCCCACCACAGCTGCCCGAACTTGCGCACCTGCGGGTGGTGGTGCGAGCGCAGCAGCACGGTGCCGGTGGTCAGTGGCGTGATCGACTCGGGCGCGCGCTGTGCGGCGTAGAAGTCGAGTTGCCGGCAGATCGTCGGCACGTCCTCGTAGCCCAGCGTGGCCAGCACGGCGGCCTCCTGCAGCGGCGTGCTGCGGGTGCCGTGGCGGAATGCGCGGAACAGGAACTCGTGTTCGGTGTGCAGGTCGGTGGAGCGCGGCAGCCGCTTGAAGCTCACCGTGTTGTCGACGTACAGGCTGTGGTCGACGTCCGGGAAGTACTCGTGCGGCATCGCCTTCGGCCGGCGCGAGAGTTTCTCGGCGGGCAGGTGGCGGTCGGTCAGCGGCAGCATGCGCCACACCGGCGAGGCCTGCTGCGGCCGGTCGGTGAGGCAGACGAAGTCGATCTCGAGGTCGCTGGTGCTGCCGGCGGGCAGCGTCTCCAGCGGGTTGCGCAGCGGCTCCTTCTGGCCGATCAGCACGGTGTAGACGACCAGGCGGGGCTTGGCGGAGTTCATCGAGAGTCTTCTGCGTGTTGGCGTCAATCGGCCAGTGCGGCCTGCAGCTCGCGCACCTTGAGCTTCAGGCGCACGCGCCAGGCATGGCTCTGGCCGTCGTCGCATTCGTTGCGGTCGTGCTTGTGGAACCAGCTGTCGGGGCGCACCAGGTCCGGGTTGCTGTCGGGCGCGCCGGTGGTCTGCTTGTGGCGCTTGAAGTAGTCCCAGCTCTGCACCGAGTAGTGGTTGATGCGCAGCTGGTCGTAGCTGGGCACCAGGTCGGGCATGAAGCCGTGCGTGATCGGCCGCAGCTGCTCGTCGACGGTGCCACGCGGCGTGTCGAACACGTGCGCCCCCGTCACGCGCACCGGCTCGTGGCCACGCACGATCGACTTGACGTGGCGGTTCGGCAGGAAGTCCTCGCGGGCGTGGCGCGGGAACTGCTCGAGCAGCAGGCCGCCGGGTTCGTCAACATGGCCGTTGCTGCCGTGGTGCATCCACCAGGCGCCCAGCGCCGACATCGGCTGCTGCATGAAGGGCTGCAGCGCGTCCTGCAGCAGCGCGTGGCGCGGCGAGTAGAGGAACTCGTCGCCGTCGAGGTAGGCCATCCAGTCGACCTCGCGGCCGTAGGTGTCGTGGGCGTGCTGGAACGCGCGCAGCTGCGGGCGGTCGTCGTCCTCCACCGCGTGCACCTGGATCGCATAGTGGCGCGACAGCCGCAGCAGCGTCTCGGCCATGCCGTCGCGGCCGCGGTGCACGTACAGGTAGAAATGCTCGAACCCCACCAGCAGGTGGAACGCGAGCCATTCGACGATCCACGGCTGGCGGTCGCGTTGCAGCGAGGTGAGGCCGAGCTTCATTCGCTGATTACAGCCTGCCGCGGGGCCCTGCGGTGCGGCGAAATCAGCGGCTTTGACAGGGTTGTTGCGCGCTTGTTGTAGGAGCGGCTTCAGCCGCGATGGGGCGGTGGCAAGACCCCGTCGCGGCTGAAGCCGCTCCTACAGAAGAACAGGAAAAGAGCGGTCTGAGCCCGGCAGGGCATCAGACCGCTTCGGTCAGATGATCCAGTGGTTGTTCGGATCGTCCTGCCGGGCCGCCTGCTTGGCCGCGGCGATCGCGTCCTCGTCGGCGGCCTGCTGCGCCGCATGGGCGTCGGTCTGGGCCGTGGTGGTGGTCGTGGCCGTGCTGCCGCCGGTCTCGGCCGCCGCCGTGCCGGCGCTGGCCGTTGAGGCGTGTTCGGTCGTGGCCGCCGGGGTGGCCGGCAGCACGTCCTGCTTCGCATCGACCAGCAGGTCGCCCAGCGACACCTTCGACGGATCGACGTTCTTGGCGAACCAGACGTCGGCCACCGCGTGGCTGCTGCCGTCCTCCTTGGTGTAGCTGGAGGTCAGGCCCAGGGTGTTGCCGTGGTCGACCTCGGTGCCCTTCTCGGCGTGGAGGTCGATCGAGGCGATGCCCAGGTCGGCCAGCGACTTCAGCTCGCCCGCGTCGGTCTTGCCGTCGTGGTTCGCGTCGACCCACACCTGCAGGTCCTGCCAGTGCGCGTCGTGCGAGTCGAGCTTGCCGTCGTGGTTCGAGTCCTCCGCGGCCATCGCGGCGTAGCCGTCCTTGAAGCGGTTGCCGTTGGCGTCCTTCGTGCCGGAGCCGAACAGTTCGGAGCCGTCGTTGATGACCCCGTCGTGGTTCAGGTCGCGCACCAGCAGGCCGTCGTTGCCGCCCACCCAGCCGTACTGCTGCGAGGTGTTGCCGGTGGCCGCCAGGTCGAAGTTGACGCCTTCGCGGGCCGACAGCGTCTGGATGCCGTTGCCGTCCAGGTCCAGCACCACCGGCGTGACCGAGGACATCGCGTCGATCTGGTCATGCGTCAGCGCATGGAACTGGTCGCTGGTCATCGCCAGCAGCACCGAGTCGGAGATCGCGGCGATGTCGGCGGACGTGATCGCGATGATCTGGTCGGTGCCGAGCGACATGATCTGGTCGGACGACAGCATCATCGCCTGCGACGTGGTCATCGCCGCGATGTGCTCGGTGGCCAGGCCCTGCATCTGCTCGGTGCTCAGGTTGCCGAACGCCGAGGCGCTCAGCGACTTGAACTCGGCCGAGCTGAACGCATGCAGGTCCTCGGTGGCCAGGCCGCGGATGTCGTCCGAGTTCAGCGTGGCGATCTGCGCGGTCGTGATCGCAGCGAAGTGCTCGCTGGTCAGGCCCGACAGCTGCTCGCTGTTCAGCGCCGCGAAGGACGAGGTGCTCATCGCCGCGATGTCCGCGGTTTCGAACGCCGCCATCTGCGTGGTGCTGAGCCCGGCGATCTGCGCGGTGGTCATCCAGTTGACCTGCGCGGTGCTGAGTGCGTGGATGTCGTCGGTCCCAAGGCCCGCCAGCTGGTCGCTGGTGAACTTGTTGAACTGCGTGATCCGCATCGAGCCGATCTGCTCGCTGGTGAAGGCCCCGATCTGGTCGGTCGACAGCACCATCAGGCCTTGTGTCGACAGCGCCCGCACGGCGTCGCTGGTCATCACCGACAGGTCGTCGGTGGCCATGTGGCTGATCTGCTCGGTGGTCAGGACGCTCACCTGGGCCGTGGTCAGGGCCACGATGCCGTCGGAGGTCAGCGCGTTCAGCTGGTCGCTGGACAGCGCCTTGATCACCGAGGTGCTCAGCGCGCGCAGGTCGGCGGTTTCCATCGCCGCCATCTGCGTGCTGGTCAGCCCGGCCACCTGGGCGGTGGTCAGCGTGGCGAACTGGGCGGTGCCGAAGGCGATGACATCCTCGGTGCCCAGGCCGGCGAGCTGCTCGCTCGACAGCTTGCCGAACTGGCCGGTGGTGAATGCCGCGAGCTGGTCGCTGCCGAGGCTGCCGAGCTGGTCGGTGCCCAGTGCGGCGATCACCGACGTCGAGAGCGCGCGGATGTCCACGGTCTCCAGTGCGGCCAGCGTGGCGGTGGCCAGGCCGCTGACCTGCGCGGAGGTCAGCGAGGCGACCTGGGTGCTGGTCAGCGCGACGACGTTGTCGGTGGTCAGCGCGTTGAGCTGGTCGCTCGAGAGCTTCGACACCGCGGCGGTCGACAGCGCACGCAGGTCGCTCGATTCGAGCGCGCCGAGCTGCGTGGTCGTCAGGCCGGCGGCCTGCGCCGAGTTCAGCGTCGCGAACTGGGCGGTGCCCAGCGCGTTCAGCGCCTCGGTCGCCAGGCTGCCCAGCTGGTCGCTCGACAGCTTGGCCACCTGCGCGGTGGTCAGCGCGCCGAGCTGGTCGCTGGTCATGTGGCCGATCTGGTCGGTGCTCAACGCGGCGATGGCGGCCGTGGAGAGCGCCCGCACGTCGGCCGTTTCCAGCGCGGCGAGCGTGGCGGTGGCCAGGCCGGCGGCCTGCGCCGAGGTCAGCGCGGCCACCTGCGTGGTGGTCAATGCCACGACGTTGTCGGTGGCCAGCGCGTTGAGCTGGTCGGTGCTGAGGCGCGACACCGCAGCGGTGCTCAGCGCGCGCAGGTCGACCGACTCGAGCGCGCCCATCTGCGTGGTCGTGATCGCGGCGACCTGGGCGGTGCCCAGCGCGGCGAACGCGGCGGTGCCGAAGGCGTTCAGGTCCTCGGTGCCGAGGCCGGCGATCTGCTCGGTGGTGAGCTTGCTGACCTGCGCGGTGGTGAGCGCGCCCAGGCCGTCGGTGCTCATCGCGCCGAGCTGGTCGGTCGACAGCTTCGAGATCGCGGCGGTGGAGAGCGCCCGCACGTCGGCGGTTTCCAGCGCCGCCATCTGCGTGGTGGTCAGGCCGGCCACCTGCGTGGAGCTCAGCGTCGCGAACTGCGCGGTGCCGAAGGCGTTGAGGTCCTCGGTGCCGAACGCGGCGAACTGGTCGCTGCTCAGCTTGCTGACCTGCGCGGTGGTGAACGCGCCGAACTGGTCGCTGGTCATGCCGGCGAGCTGGTCGGTGTTCAGGTTGGCGATGGCGGCGGTGGAGAGCACGCGGATGTCGGCGGTCTCGATGGCGGCCAGCGTCGCGGTGGCCAGGCCGGCCACCTGCGCGGAGGTCAGCGAGGCGACCTGCGTGGTGGTCAGCGCGACGACGTTGTCGGAGGCCAGTGCGTTGAGCTGGTCGCTCGAGAGCTTCGACACCGCGGCGGTCGACAGCGCGCGCAGGTCGCTCGATTCGAGCGCGCCGAGCTGCGTGGTCGTCAGGCCGGCGACCTGCGCCGAGTTCAGCGTGGCGAACTGGGCGGTGCCCAGCGCGTTCAGCGCCTCGGTCGCCAGGCTGCCCAGCTGGTCGCTCGACAGCTTGGCCACCTGCGTGGTGGTCAGCGCGCCGAGCTGGTCGCTGGTCATGTGGCCGATCTGGTCGGTGCTCAGCGCGCCGATCACCGCGGTCGACAGGGCCCGCACGTCGGCCGTTTCCAGCGCGGCGAGCGTGGCCGTGGCCAGGCCGGCGACCTGGCCCGAGGTCAGCGCGGCGACCTGCGTGGTGGTCAGCGCGACGACGTTGTCGGTGGCCAGGGCGTTGAGCTGGTCGCTGCTCAGGCGGGCCACCGAGGCGGTGGTCAGCGCGCGCAGGTCGACCGACTCGAGCGCGCCCATCTGCGTGGTCGTGATCGCGGCGACCTGGGCGGTGCCCAGCGCAGCGAACGCGGCGGTGCCGAAGGCGTTCAGGTCTTCGGTGCCGAGGCCGGCGATCTGCTCGGTGGTGAGCTTGCTGACCTGTGCGGTGGTGAGCGCGCCCAGGCCGTCGCTGCTCATCGCACCGAGCTGGTCGGTGCTGAGCTTGGCGATGGCGGCGGTGGAGAGGGCGCGCACGTCGGCGGTCTCCAGCGCGTTCATCTGCGCCGTGGTCAGGCCGGCCACCTGCGAGGTGCCGAGCACGGCGAACTGCGCGGTGCCGAAGGCGTTCAGGTCGTCGGTGCCCAGCGCGGCGATCTGGTCGCTGCCGAGCTTGCTGACCTGGCCGGTGGTGAACGCGCCGATCTGCACGCTGGTCATGCCGGCGAGCTGGTCGGACGACAGGCTGGCGATCGCCGCGGTGGAGAGGGCGCGCACGTCGGCGCTCTCGATGGCCGCCAGCGTGGTGGTCGACAGGCCGGCCACTTGCGCGGAGGTCAGCGAGGCGACCTGCGTGGAGGTCAGCGCGACGACGTTGTCGGTGGCCAGTGCGTTGAGCTGGTCGGTGGACAGCGCCTTGATCGCCGCGGTGGACAGCGCGCGCAGGTCGCTCGACTCGAGCGCGCCGAGCTGCGTGGTCGTCAGGCCGGCGATCTGGGTGGTGGTGAGCACCGAGAACTGCGCGGTGCCGAGCGCGTTGAGCGACTCGGTCGCGAGGCTGCCGATCTGGTCGCTGCCGAGCTTGAGCACCTGGCCGGTGGTCATCGCGCCGAGCTGGTCGCTGGTCAGGCCGCCGATCTGGTCGGTGGCGAGCACCGAGACGAAGGAGGTGGACAGTACCCGCACGTCGGCGGTCTCGAAGGCCGCCAGCGTGCTGGTGGCCAGGCCGCTGGCCTGCGAGGAGGTCAGCGCGGCGACCTGCGTGGTGGTCAGCGCGACGACGTTGTCGGTGGCCAGGGCATTGAGCTGGTCGGTGCTCAGGCGGGCCACCGAGGCGGTGGTCAGCGCGCGCAGGTCGACCGACTCGAGCGCGCCCATCTGCGTCGTCGTGATCGCGGCGACCTGGGCGGTGCCCAGGGCGGCGAACGCGGCGGTGCCGAAGGCGTTCAGGTCCTCGGTGCCGAGGCCGGCGATCTGCTCGGTGGTGAGCTTGCTGACCTGTGCGGTGCTGAGCGCGCCCAGGCCGTCGCTGCTCATCGCGCCGAGCTGGTCGGTGCTGAGCTTCCCGATCGCGGCGGTGGAGAGGGCGCGCACGTCGGCGGTCTCCAGCGCGTTCATCTGCGTGGTGGTCAGGCCGGCGACCTGCGCGGTGCCGAGCACCGAGAACTGCGCGGTGCCCAGCGCGTTGAGCGTGTCGGTGGCGAGCGCGCCGATCTGGTCGCTGCCGAGCTTGGTGACCTGGCCGGTGGTGAGCGCGCCGATCTGCACGCTGGTCATGCCGGCGACCTGCTCGGTGCTCAGCGCGGCGATCGCGGCGGTGGACAGCACGCGCACGTCGGCGGTCTCGATCGCGGCCAGCTGCGTGGTGGACAGACCGGCGACCTGCGACGAGGTCAGCGAGGCGACCTGCGTGGTGGTCAGCGCGACGACGTTGTCGGTGGCCAGCGCGTTGAGCTGGTCGGTGGACAGGGCGCGCACGGCGGCGGTGGAGAGCGCGCGCAGGTCGCTCGATTCGAGCGCGCCGAGCTGCGTGCTCGTCAGGCCGGCGACCTGGGCGGAACTGAGAGTGGCGAACTGGGCCGTGCCGAGCGCGTTCAGCGCCTCGGTGGCCAGGCCGGACAGCTGGTCGGTCGTGAGCTTGGCCACCTGGGCGGTGGTCATCGCGCCGAGCTGGTCGCTGGTCATCTTGCCGAGCTGGTCGGTGCTCAGCGTCGCGACGGACGCGGTGGTCAGCGCGCGCACGTCGGTGGTCTCGAGCGCCGAGAGTTTCTCGGTGGTCAGGCCGCTGGTCTGCGCCGAGCTGAGCGCGCCGACCTGGGCGGTCGACAGCGCGACGATGCCGTCGGTGGACAGGGCGTTGAGCTGGTCGGTGGCCAGCGCCTTGACCGCCGCGGTGGACAGCGCCTTGACGTCGGCGGTCTCGAGCGCGGCGAGTTGCGTGGAGGTCAGGCCGGCGATCTGCGTGGTGCCGAGCGTCGCGAAGTGGCCGGTGCCGAGCGCGTTGAGGTTCTCGGTCTCCAGGCCGGCGATCTGCTCGCTGCCCAGGCGCGACACCTGTGCGGTGGTCAGCGCGGCCATGCCGTCGGTGCTGATGGCGTTCAGCTGGTCGCTGCTCAGTGCACGGACCGCGGTGGTGCTCAGCGCACGCACGTCGGCCGTCTCCAGCGCCGCGGCCTGCGTGGTCGTGAGGCCGGCGACCTGTGCGGTGCTCAGCACCGAGAAGTGCGCGGTGCCGAGGGCGGTCAGCGCGTCGGTGGCGAGCACGCCCAGCTGTTCGCTGGACACCTTGGTGAACTGGGCCGTGGTCAGCGCGCCGATCTGCACGCTGGTCAGGCCGCCGATCTGGTCGGTGTTCAGCGCGGCGATCGCGGCGGTGGACAGCGCGCGCACGTCGGCGGTCTCGATCGCGGCCAGTTGCGTGGTCGACAGGCCGGCGACCTGCGCCGAGCTCAGCGTGGCGACCTGGGTGCTGGTGAGCGCGACCACGTTGTCGGTGGTCAGCGCATTGAGCTGGTCGGTCGACAGGGCCTTCACCACGCTGGTGGTCAGCGCGCGCACGTCGGCCGATTCGAGTGCGGCGACCTGCGTGGTCGTCAGGCCGGCGACCTGCGCGGTGCCGAGCGAGGCGAACTGCGCGGTGCCCAGTGCGTTCAGCGACTCGGTGGCGAGGCCGCCGATCTGGTCGCTGCCCAGGCGCACGATCTGGTGCGTGCCCAGCGCGCCGATCTGGTCGCTGGTCATGTGGGCGATCTGGTCGCTGCCCAGGCTGGCGATCGCGGCGGTGGAGAGGGCCCGCACGTCGGCCGTCTCCAGCGCGGCCAGCGTGGCGGTGGCCAGGCCGGCGGCCTGGGCCGAGGTCAGTGCGGCCACCTGCGTGGTGGTCAGCGCGACGACGTTGTCGGTGGCCAGCGCGTTGAGCTGGTCGGTCGACAGCGCGCGGAACGCGGCGGTGGTCAGCGCGCGCAGGTCACCCGACTCGAGCGCGGCCATCTGCGTGGTGGTGATGGCGGCCACCTGCAGCGAGCTCAGCGCGGCGAAGTGGGCGGTGCCGAAGGCGTTCAGGTCCTCGGTGCCGAGGCCGGCGATCTGCTCGGTGGTCAGCTTGCTGACCTGCGCGGTGGTCAGCGCGCCCAGGCCGTCGCTGCTCATCGCGCCGAGCTGGTCGCTGGAGAGCTTGGCGATGGCGGCGGTGGAGAGCGCGCGCACGTCGGCGGTCTCCAGCGCGTTCATCTGCGTGGTGGTCAGGCCGGCGACCTGCGCGGTGCCGAGCACCGAGAACTGCGCGGTGCCCAGCGCGTTCAGCGTGTCGGTCGCCAGCGCGCCGATCTGGTCGCTGCCGAGCTTGCTGACCTGGCCGGTGGTGAGCGCGCCGATCTGCACGCTGGTCATGCCGGCGAGCTGGTCGGACGACAGGCTGGCGATCGCGGCGGTGGAGAGGGCGCGCACGTCGGCGCTCTCGATGGCCGCCAGCGTGGTGGTCGCGAGGCCGGCCACCTGGGCCGAGGTCAGCGAGGCGACCTGCGTCGAGGTCAGCGCGGCGACGTTGTCGGTGGCCAGCGCGTTGAGCTGGTCGGTGGACAGCGCGCGCACGGCGGCGGTGGAGAGCGCGCGCAGGTCGCTCGATTCGAGCGCGCCGAGCTGCGTGGTCGTCAGGCCCGCGACCTGGGCCGAGCCCAGCGTGGCGAACTGCGCCGTGCCGAAGGCGTTCAGCGCCTCGGTGGCCAGGCCGGACAGCTGGTCGCTGGTCAGCCGCGCCACCTGGCCGGTGGTCATCGCACCGAGCTGGTCGCTGGTCATGTTGCTCAGCTGGTCGGTGCCGAGGCTGGCGACGGCCGAGGTGGTCAGCGCGCGCACGTCGGCGGTCTCCAGCGCCGAGAGCTTCTCGGTGACCAGGCCGGCCACCTGCGCGGTGCTGAGCACGCCGACCTGCGCGGTCGACAGCGCGACGATGCCGTCGGTGGAGAGGGCGTTGAGCTGGTCGGTGGCGAGCGCCTTGACCGCCGCGGTGGACAGCGCCTTGACGTCGGCGGTCTCCAGCGCGGCCAGTTGCGTGGAGGTCAGGCCGGCGACCTGCGACGAGGCCAGCGTGCCGAACTGGGCGGTGCCCAGCGCGTTGAGGTTCTCGGTCTCCAGGCCGGCGATCTGCTCGCTGCCCAGGCGCGCCACCTGCGTGGTGGTCAGCGCGGCCATGCCGTCGGTGCTGATCGCGTTCAGCTGGTCGGTGTTCAGCGCGCGGATGGCGCCGGTGTTCAGTGCGCGCACGTCGGCGGTGGCAAGCGAGGCCACCTGCGTGCTGGTCAGGCCGGCCACCTGGGCCGAGCCCAGCACCGAGAACTGCCCGGTGCCCATGGCGCCGAGGTCCTCGGTGGCGAGCACGCCGATCTGGTCGCTGCCCAGGCGGCTGACCTGCGCGGTGGTCAGCGCACCGACCTGGTCGCTCACCAGCCCGGCCACCTGGTCGGTGGACAGTGCGGCGATGACGCTGGTGGACAGCGCGCGCACGTCGGCGGTCTCCAGCGCGGCGAGGTTCGTGGTCGACAGGCCGCCGACCTGCGACGAACCGAGCACCGAGACCTGCGCGGTGGACAGCGCGACGATGCCGTCGGTGCTCAGGGCGTTCAGCTGGTCGGACGACAGCGCGCGGATCGCGCCGGTCGACAGGCCGCGGATGTCACTGCTCTCGATCGCCCCGACCTGCGCGGTGTTCAGGCTGGCCACCTGCGCGGTGGACAGCGCGGCGAACTGGCTGCTGTTGAGGGCGACGATGTCTTCGGTGGCCAGCGCGCCGATCTGCGCGGTGCTCAGGCGGCTGATCTGCGCCGTGGTGAAGGCCGCCACCTGGTCGCTCTTCAGGTAGCCGATCTGGTCGCTGCTCAGGGTGCTCAGGGCGCCGGTCGTGAGCGCCCGCAGGTCCGCCGTCTCGATCGCCGCGATCTGGTCGCTGTTGAGCACGCTGATGCCGGCGGTGGAGATCACCGAGATCTGGCGCGAGGTCAGCGCCGCGATCTGGTCGGTGGAAAACGCTGCCCAGTCTTCGGTGCTGAGGTTGGCGATGGTCCGGGTGGACATGCCCGCGACCTGGTCAGAGGTCAGCGAAGTGATGATGGTGGCCATGAGACTTGCTCCTGAGCAGTGTTCTGCGTGCGATCAGCGAAGAGGGGCGGAATGGGCGCAACGACCCGATGGGTCGTGCATGCAGCGGCTTATCGGTGGCGCTACCGGGGCCTTGACCGCTGGAGCGAACAGCGGGGGGATCTCCCCGTTGTTCGGTGGATGGGGGTGGAACGACGTCACGTTCATCGCGGATACCGGCGGCTCGTCTCGAGCAGCGCGTCCTCGTAGTGCCGCACGAAGGCGGGCATGTCGAACAGCGGGGACTGGCGGCCGTGCTCGCGCAGGTAGCGCTTGTACGAGGCCACGCGCTGCGGCTGGCGGCCGAGCTGGATGGCCCGGGCTTCGTAGTCCTCGGGCGAATCGGTGATCAGGTCGGGCAGGCCCACCGCGGTGAGCAGGCTGCCGGCCATGCGCGAGATGTAGCTGCGCCCCGAACGGGTCAACAGCGGCGTGCCCATCCAGAGCACGTCGTTCGCGGTGGTGCCGGCGTTGTACGGGAAGGTGTCGAGGAACAGGTCGACCAGCTGCATGCGCGCCAGGTACTCGGGCGGCATCACGCGCGGGGCGAAGACCAGCCGCTCACGCGCCACGCCGTGGGCATCGGCTTCCTGCAGCATGTGCTCCTGGGCCCAGCGGTTGTCCGCCAGCAGCCACAGCACGCTGTTCGGCACCGCCTTCAGCGTGCGCATCCAGCTGGCGAAGACCTCGTGGCCGAACTTGAAGTTGTTGTTGAACGAGCAGTAGACGAACGCGTCGTCGGGCAGGCCGTACTGCGCACGGGTGGGCAGCGGCCCGACCTCGCGCTGCCGGTCGCTGGACTGGTAGCAGTGCGGCAGGTAGATCGGCTGCTCGGTGTAGTACGGCTGCATCGCCTCGGGCAGCACGTAGCGGTCGGCCAGGATGTGCGTGACGCCGGGGATGCCGGAGGTGGCCGGCAGGCCGAGGTAGCTCACCTGCACCGGCGCGGGCTTGCGCGCCAGGATGCCCGGGCGGGCGCCGTTGGTCAGGCCCTGCAGGTCGATCACGACGTCGATCTCGTGCTGCGCGATGAGCTGCGCGGCGGCGGCATCGTCGAGGGCGCCGATCGGCACGTGGTGGTCGAGGGCCTGGCGGATGCGTGCCTGCAGCGCGCTGCCGTCGTTGCGGCTCCAGCAGAAGCCCCAGGTCTCGACACGGGCCTTGTCGTGCAGCTCCAGCAGCTCCACCGTCAACAGCCCGACGGCGTGCAGGCAGAGGTCGCCGGAGAGGTAGGCGATGCGCAGCTTGCCGTCGGTGCGGGTGCGGGCCGGACGGGCCACCGGCGCCGGCGCGCCGATGCGCTCGTGCGCGAACTTGTGCGCCGCCAGCAGCTGCTGCATCGGATCGTCGCTGGCGCTGAGCGTGGCCAGCGCCGAGGTGTTGAACATCAGCTGGTGCTGCGTCAGTTCGCCCACCGGTTGGTACACCGGCCAGGCGCACTGCTTCTGGCGGATGTGCACGTAGTGCTGGATGACGGCGGGCTGGTCGGCCTTCAGCGCGAGGCTATTCACCATCTCGGCTTCCGCTTCGTCGTAGCGCTTCAGCGTCTCGAGCAGGCGGGCGCGGTTGTTCAGCGCGTGCAGCACCAGATCGAGCGTCGCCGCGGTGGGGGCGTTGCGCTCGACGACGTTGTGCCAGGTGGCCAGCGCCTCGTCGGGGCGGCCCTGGCGTTCGAGTTCATGGCCGAGGTTGAGGGCGGCCTGCAGCAGCGCGGGCTGGTAGGCCAGCGCCTGGCGGTAGGCGGCTTCGGCACCGGCGTGGTCGTTCAGGCCGGCGAGCAGCGTGCCCCAGTTGAAGCAGGCGACGTGGTGGTGCGCGCTCTGCGTGTGCTCGATCCAGACGCGGTAGAGCGCGGCGGCCTCGCGCTGGCGGCCCTGTTGTGCGAGCAGCTGCGCACGGTCCATCACCCACGTCAGCGGCATCGTGCCGCTGCGTGCCTGCGCGTGTTCAGCGCTGTCGGCGCTGGCCGCGATGTCTACTGCTGCTGGTGCGTCGGCCGCAAGCTGCGTCATGAAGGAGGCCCTGGTTTCGACGGGTCGAACGGAGTGCAGGCATGGGGGTGCCTGCGTCGTTCGATCGTAGAAGTGGGGGCCTCTGGCCGGCGCCCGCATGAGCGGGCGAAATCAAGCGCAGTTCCGGCCTTGTGTTGCCGGCGCGTGAACGCTCGGTGTGCGTTCTTGTAGGAGCGGCGCCGGCCTCAGGCGGGCAGTTCGCCGAAACGGAAGCTCGACACGGTCCAGCCGCCGAGCACGCCGTCCTCGTGGTACAGCGTGTGCGCGGCCTCGTGCTCGGCCGCGCCCAGCGCCACCATCAGCGGCAGCAGGTGGTCTTCGGCCGGGTGCGCGATGCGGGCGGCGGGCGCCTGCTCCCATTCGAGCAGCCGGGCGCTGCGCTGCGCCGGCGGCAGGCCTTCGAGCGTGTCGTGCAGCCAGGCATCGAAGGCCTTGGAAGGGGCGACGGCCTGCGGCCCGCGCATGCGCAGGTTGTGGAAGCTCAGGCCGCTGCCGAGGATCAGCACGCCATCGTCGCGCAGCGGGGCCAGTGCGCGGCCGGCGGCCAGGTGCAGCGCCGGGTCGTACGACTGGTGCAGGCTCAACTGCAGCACCGGCACGTCGGCCTCGGGGTACATCACCACCAGCGGAGCGAAGGTGCCATGGTCGAAGCCGCGCGCGGTGTCGATGCCGGTGGGCAGCTGCGCGTCGCGCAGCAGGTCGGCGATGCGGTGGGCGACGTCCGGTGCGCCGGGCGCCGGGTACTGCACCGAGTAGGTGTGCGCGGGGAAGCCGTAGTAGTCGTACACCATCGGCGGCTGCGGGGTGGCCATCGCGGTGAACGCCGGTTCTTCCCAATGGCCGGAGACCGACAGCACCGCCTTCGGCCGCATGCCGATCTCCTGCGTCAGCCGCTCCAGCGAATCGGCCAGCGCCGCGAACATGACGCGGCGGTCGTCCATCCACGGCCACGGGCCACCGCCATGGGAGATGAAGTAGGTGGGCAGGCGGGGCGAGGAGGACATCTTGTCAACGGCGGTCAGGGGCGATGCCCCGATTGTCCTCATCGCCCGGCGGGGACCGTTCAGCGCCTTTGTCCTCGCTGTTGAAGAAGTGCGGAGGCGGCGCCGGCGCGTCCACCGCGGCGCCGGGATCCTCCTCGCCGGCGACCGAGTCGGCCGGCGGGGCCGCGGCGGGCGCCGGGGTGGGGGTGCGGGTGGGCGGGGTCGGCTGGGTCATCGGGTCTCCCGGAAGCGGCTGCCAGTGTGACACCTGCCACGCCGGCAACCCCCATGCCCGTGCTGTGCGCGTGGCAGCGCCGAACTGTCGGCCGAACCGGCCTTTTCTCGAGGCTTGGCATGTAAAGGCTCTGTGAAAGACTGCCTGCAACCATGTCTCGAGTGCCGCAGGACGCCGTTTCCGCCCCCTCCGCCGATGCCGGCGGTGCGGCCGCGCGCGACCGGCTGAGCGACCCGCTGCTGCACTCGCTGCTCTGGCTGTGCCAGCACCACGGGCGGCCGCGCACGCCGCAGTCGCTGCTGGCCGGGCTGGGCATCGACCAGATCCTGACGCCGCCGCTGGCGATGCGCGTGCTGCACGAGGCCGGCTTCAATGCCGCGGTGGTGGAGCGCGAGCCGCAGCACATCCTCGGGCTGCTGCTGCCGGTGGTGCTGCTGCTGAAGAACGGCGACGCCTGCATCCTGCTGGGCCGCCAGAGGAGCGGCGCGGCGCTGCGCTACCGGCTGCTGATGCCCGCCGCCGTGGCCGGCGAGGCGCCCGTGGAGGTGCAGGCCAGCGAGGCCGAGCTGCTGAGCGAATACACCGGCTGCGCCCTGATCGCCTCGCCGCGGCTGCACGACACCGCGCCCGGCAGTGCCCAGGCGCACGACGACGAGGTGCTGCCGCCCGGCCGCCACTGGCTGTGGGGCACGATGCTGCGCTACCTGCCCTACTACCGCGGGGCGATGCTGGCGGCGCTGCTGACCAACGTGCTGATGCTGTTCACCGGGCTCTTCAGCTCGGTGGTGTACGACCGCGTGATCCCGCACCAGGCCTACGCCACGCTGTGGTCGATGGGCACCGGCGCGCTGCTGGCGATCGTCTTCGACCTGATGGCGCGCCAGCTGCGCAGCCACCTGATCGACCTGGCCGGCAAGAAGGCCGACCTGGCGATGGGCACCATCCTGTACCGCAAGGCGCTGTCGATCCGGCTCGAGGCCCGGCCGGCCTCGTCCGGCTCGTTCACGCACGAGCTCGGCAAGCTCGAGGTGGTGCGCGAGTTCTGCACCTCGGCGACGATGTCGGCGCTGTCGGACCTGCCGTTCATCTTCCTGTTCGTCGGCATGATCTGGCTGATGGCCGGCGAGCTGGTGATCGTGATGCTGTTCGCGATCCCCATCCTGCTGCTGATGACCGCCGGCATCCAGGGCATCCTGCGCCGCGCGATGCGCGACAACCACCGCCAGATGGCCGACCTGCACGGCCTGATGGTCGAGTCGATGGACGGCATGGAGGCCATCCGCGCCGCCGGCGCACAGGGCTTCTTCCTGCGCCAGTACGAACAGACCCAGGCCGCCGCGTCGGCCGCCGCGATCCGCTCGAAGGCGCTGATGTCCTGGGTCAGCAACTTCTCGATGATCGCGCAGCAGCTGGTCACGGTGGCGCTGCTGATCTGGGGCGTGCACCTGATCCACGAAGGCAAGCTGACGGCCGGTGGCTTGATGAGCGCGGTGATGTTCGCGATGCGCGCCGTCGGCCCGCTGAACCAGATCGTCGGCCTGGCCTCGCGCTACCAGGGCGCCCGCGCCGCGATGCGCTCGCTCGACGAACTGATGCGCCAGCCGTCCGAGCGCGAGGCCGGCAAGGTGTATGCACCGCGGCCGTACATCGGCGGCGCGCTGGGGCTGCGCAACGTCAGCTTCTCGTACCCGGAGATCGGCGGCCACACCACGCCGCCGGCGCTGAAGGACGTCAACCTGGTGATCCAGCCGGGCGAGCGCGTGGCCATCCTCGGCAAGATCGGCAGCGGCAAGTCGACCATCCTGCGGTTGCTGGCCGGGCTGTACCAGCCCAGCGAAGGCCTCACCGAGGTGGACGGCCTCGACCTGCGCCAGATCGACCCGGCCGACTACCGCGCGCACCTGGGCTTCGTGTCGCAGGAGCCGCGGCTGTTCCGCGCCTCGCTGAAGGACAACATCCTGCTCGGCCGCGTGCATGCCGACGTCGACCTGCTGCCCGAGATCTGCCGGCTCACCGGCCTGGACCGCATCGCCGCGGCGCACCCGGCCGGCATGGACATGCCGGTGGGCGAGGCCGGCGGCTCGCTGTCCGGCGGCCAGCGGCAGCTGGTGGCGCTGGCGCGCTGCCTGGTGACGCGCCCGCAGGTGCTGCTGATGGACGAGCCCACCAGCTCGATGGACGCCCAGACGGAAGCCCAGTTCCTGCAGTACCTGAAGGGCGTGCTGGCGCGCCGCACGCTGGTGGTGGTGACGCACCGCCCGGCGCTGCTGGAGGTGGTCGACCGCATCGTCGTCGTCGACGCCGGCCGCGTGATCATCGACGGGCCCAAGCAGCAGGTGCTGGCGGTGCTGTCGGGCCAGGCGCAAGCCAAGCCGGCCGAAGCACCGGCCGCACGTCCGAACCTGAGCGTGGTGAGCTGACATGAAACGACCCCAAGCTCACTGCGTTCGCGGCCCCCAAGGGGCGCGTCAGTGCCTTCGGACGGCCGGGCGGTACTGACATGGCCTTCAACCTCGGCTTGAAGCTGCCGCTGCCGCTGTTCTCTGCAAGGAAGGGCAAGCCCGCGCCGGCCCCGAAGATCGAACCGCAGGTCGAGCCGCCGCCGCAGATCCGCGTCGCCACCGCGAAGATCGCGGTGCCGCGCGACAGCGTGAAGGGCACGGTGGGCGCCGCGAAGCCGAAGGTCAATGCCGGCGTGCACGCGGCCGGCCGACCGGCGGCCCGGCGAGCGGCGGGGCGCCTGCCGGGCGCGCTGGACGGCTTCGAAGCGGAGCTCGACCGCGCGATCCCCACGCGGGCATCGGCCGCCGCGCCGGCGCCCGCGACCGTGCCGTCCAAGACCGAGCAGCGGCGGGCCTCGAAGGCCGCGCTGAAGGCGGCGATGCAGGCGGCCAAGGCCCGCCGCGCGGCGGCCGACGAAGACGTCGCCGGCCGCTTCGTGCGCGGCGACGAGCAGTTCCTGCAGGGGGTGCGGCAGGCCCGCCTCACCGAAGGCACGCCGCGGGCGATGTGGGCGCTGTACCTGGTGTTCGCCATCGTCGCCAGTGCGATCGCCTGGGCGACGCTGGCCAAGGTGGACGTCATCACGCACGCCACCGGCAAGATCGTGCCGGACGCGCGCGAGCAGGTCATTGCCAGCCTGGAAGGCGGCATCCTGCGCGCGCTGCACGTGCGCGAGGGCCAGCTGGTCGAGGCCGGCCAGGACCTGGTGCAGCTCGATCCGACCAAGTTCGCCGCCCAGCAGAACGAAGGCCAGGCCAAGCGCGTGTCGTTGATGGGCACGGTGGCGCGGCTGACCGCCGAGGCCAACGGCCAGGCGCTGCGCTTCCCGCCCGAGGTGAAGCTCGACCGCGACGTCGTCAACAACGAGACCGACGCCTACCAGGCCCGCCGCCGCTCGCTCGAGGAGGCGGTGTCGATGACCCGGCGCAGCATGGCGCTGGTCGAGCGCGAACTGGGCAACGCCGAGCAGATGGCCAACCGCGGGCTGATGTCGGACGTCGAGGTGATGCACCTGCGGCGCCAGCGCAACGAGCTGCAGATGCAGATCGCCGAGCGCGGCAACCGCTTCCGCCAGGACGCCTACACCGAGCTGCTGAAGGTGCGCACCGAGCTTGCACAGCTCGACGAGCAGCAGGTGGTGCGCGACGACGCGTTGAAGCGCACCACGCTGAAGAGCCCGGTGCACGGCATCGTCAAGAACATCCGCATCGGCACGCTGGGCGGCGTGGTCACCGCGGGCGCGCCGATCCTGGAGATCGTGCCGCTGTCGGACACGCTGCTGGTGGAGGCGCAGCTGAAACCGGCCGACATCGGTTTCGTGCGCGTCGGCCAGGCGGTGCAGGTCAAGCTCAGCGCCTACGACTTCAACATCTACGGCGGCCTGCAGGGCACGCTCGAATACATCAGCCCCGACGCGCTGGGCGACGACAAGGCCGCGCTGCCGGGCAAGGACGGCACCTATTACCGCGCCCGTGTGCGCACCACCTCGTCGACGTTGCGCGCCAAGGGGGGCGAGCCGTTGCAGGTGTTGCCCGGCATGGTCGCCAACGTCGAGATCCGCACCGGCGACCGCACGGTGCTGGACTTCATCCTCAAACCGATGCTGCGCAGCCGCGAGGCCTTCCGCGAGCATTGAATCCGCCCGCCAGCAGCCAACGGCCGTGCAGTACCGGCCAGGAGTTCCTCACCATGCGCAAGCGCCCTTCGTCCCGATTCATCCAGGCCGCCGTCGCCAGCCTGCTGGCCCTGCCGCTGCTGGCCACGGCCTATTGCGAAGACCCGGCCGGCCTGGCGGACAACCGCGCCGCCAAGCCGAATGCCTTCGATCCCAACGAGCTGTTCGACGGCCCGGCACAGGGCGATGCGAAAGCGCAGCTCGGCTCGCTGGCGCGGCAGACGCTGCAGGCCAGCCTCGAGGTGCGCTCGGCCGAGTCCAGCGGCCGTGCTGGGTACTACGACCTGGACCAGGCCGAGGCGGCCCGCCGGCCGCTGGTGGCCGTCACCGGCAACGTCGGCGCGGGCCAGTCGCGGGTGTATGGCGAGACGCAGTCGCCCAGCGGCCTGGGCGGCGTGTCGATCAACGCCACGGCGCCGCTGTACGACGGCGGCCGCATCGATCGGCTGTCCGAATGGCGCCGCCGCCTGGCGCAGGCCGGCGACACCAACATCGTCGCGACGCGCGAACGCATGGTCAACGAATCGCTGGTGACCGTGCTCGACCTGAACCGCTTCCGCCTGCAGGCGCGGGTGTACCAGCAGTACGCCGGCAAGATGTCCTGCCTCGTGCGTTCGCTGGAGCAGATCGTCGCCAACGACCGCGGCCGCGCCAGCGAGCTGGTCCAGGCCCGCAAGAGCCAGCGCCAGGCCGAGATCTCGCGTGACGGCGTGATCTCGCAGCTGCGCCGCACCGACGTGCACCTGCGCAAGCTGGTGGCCGACAACGTCGAGCCGTGGGCCGCAGTGGGCGTGCCGCTGACGCAGGTGCCCGAGCTGCAGACGGTGGTCGAACAGATCCGGCAGAGCCCGGACGTGCAACGCCTGAGGCTGCAGGCCGATGCGGCCGAGAGCTATGCCGCCGCCGCCAAGGCCGATGCGAAGCCGAAGGTGAACTGGAACGTCGGCAGCGGCGCCAACCGCATCGCGCAGAACACCACGACGAACTGGACCGCCGGCGTGTCGGTGACCTACGTGCTCGACGACGGCGGTGCGATCAAGTCGGCCAGCAACGCCGCGCAGGAGCGGGCCTATGCGGCACGGCGCGACTACGACGCGCTGCTGACCGACCGCACCCGCCTGGCCCGCGAGTACCACGAGGCGGCGACCAACGCCTTCGTGCAGGCCCGCCTGTATGCCGAGGTGCTGAAGGACAGCGACCAGGTGCGCAACGCCACCTACGAACAATGGGCGCGGCTCGGCCGCCGTTCGCTGTTCGACCTGATGTCGGCCGAGTCGGAGCATTACAACCTGCGCATCGCCTACCTGAACGCGTTGCACGACGGCTTCGTCGCCACGGCGCAGCTGCGCTCGCTGGGCCAGGGCCTGGTGCCCTGGATGGCGCCGGACCTGCCGGCACCGAAGAGCCGCTGAGAGGCCCGGAGATCGCCCGCCGGGTCAGTCGCGCGGCGGCGTTGAGGCACTGCGCGGCAGCGCGCGCTCTGGGCCGTTGCACAGCGCGGGCATCGGGCAGGGCAAGCGGCCCTGGTGGCAATTGCCGCAGCACTGTGGCAGGGCGTCTTGCTCGCGCGGCGCGGGGCGGGCGAACAGCTTCCACCACGACAGCGAAGAGAGCAGCGAGAGAGGGGCCATCGGGACGACCTGGCGCCAAGCGAAAGATCCCCCAGTGTCACCGGTCCGTGACATCGTGCCGCCCAGACCCTGCACAGGAAAGGGTTGTCGCCGTGGTACGATCAGCCCATGGTCCGCTTCGCGTTCTTCTTTGGCTACTTTTGGTTCTCGCACCGATCCGGCGGTGGAGAGGCCCAGGCGTAGGCAGCAGACGCAAGGTACCTCCGAAACAACCGCCGGGCTCTCCGGCGGTTTTTTTTTGCTTGGGCAGCCGACGAGGTCGGCCGATCTGAACCGATGGGAAAGGCAGGTAGCACGATGAATGCACACGCAGGCGACAACGCGGTCGAGGGTTGGTATGAGCGTCCCGACAAGACCTCCCGCACCGACGACGAGCGGATCCGCGCCGTGACGCCGCTGCCGCCGCCCGAGCACCTGATCCGGTTCTTCCCGATCAGCGGCACGCCCGTCGAGACGCTGGTGTCCGGCACCCGCGAACGCATCCGCAAGATCCTGCGCGGCGAGGACCGGCGCCTGCTGGTCGTCATCGGCCCGTGTTCGATCCACGACCCGGCCGCGGCGCTGGACTACGCGAAGCGCCTGAAGCCGCTGCGCGATCGTCATGCCGACACGCTCGAGATCGTGATGCGGGTCTACTTCGAGAAGCCGCGCACCACGGTCGGCTGGAAGGGCCTGATCAACGACCCGTACCTCGACGAGAGCTTCCGCATCGACGAGGGCCTGCGCATCGCCCGCCACCTGCTGCTGGAGATCAACCGCCTGGGCGTGCCGGCCGGCAGCGAGTTCCTCGACGTGATCTCGCCGCAGTACATCGGCGACCTGATCAGCTGGGGCGCGATCGGTGCCCGCACCACCGAGAGCCAGGTGCACCGCGAGCTGGCCTCCGGCCTGTCGGCGCCGATCGGCTTCAAGAACGGCACCGACGGCAACATCAAGATCGCCACCGACGCCATCCAGGCCGCGCGCCGCTCGCACCACTTCCTGTCGGTGCACAAGAGCGGCCAGGTCGCGATCGTCGAGACCGCCGGCAATCCCGACTGCCACGTGATCCTGCGCGGCGGCAAGGCGCCGAACTACGACGCCGAACACGTCGCCAAGGCCAGCGCCGAGCTGACGGCGGCGCAGCTCGAGCCGCGCCTGATGATCGACTGCTCGCATGCCAATTCGAGCAAGCGCCATGAGCGCCAGGTCGACGTGGCGCGTGACATCGGCGCACAGCTGCGTGCCGGCGGCACCGGCATCTTCGGCGTGATGGTCGAGAGCCACCTGCAGGCCGGCGCGCAGAAGTTCACCCCGGGGCAGGACGATGCGTCGAAGCTGGCCTATGGCCAGAGCATCACCGACGCCTGCATCGGCTGGGACGACTCCGAGGCGGTGCTGGAGATCCTCTCGGGTGCGGTGCGCGAGCGCGGCTGATCGCCCGCGCCGGGCGGTGCGTCAGGCCTCTTCCTCGGCCCGGCGCAGCCGCTCGCTGCGCCAGTAGACGTCGTCGCCGCCCAGGCCGTCCAGGCGGGCCCGGTTCAACACGCGGGCCAGCACGAACAGCAGGTCGCTGAGCCGGTTCAGGTAACGCGCCGCCGGGCCGGTGCCGCCGTCCTCGGCGTGCTGCAGCGAGGCCACCGCGCGCTCGGCGCGGCGCGCGACCGCCCGGCACACGTGGGCCTGTGCCGCCGCGGCGGTGCCGGCCGGCAGGATGAACTCCTGCAGCGGCGGCAGTTCGGCGTTGTGGTGCGCGAGCGCCTCGTCGAGCTGCAGCAGCGCCTCGGGCTTCAGCAAGGCGAGGCCGGGGGTCGAGAGCTCGCCCCCTAGGTTGAAGAGCTCGTGCTGCACGCTGTTCAGCAGGGCGCGCACGTCGCCCGGCAGCGGCTGCGCGAGCAGCACGCCGAGGTGCGAGTTCAGTTCGTCCACGTCGCCCATCGCGGCCACCCGCGGATGCCACTTCGGGACCCGTTCGCCGTTGCCCAGGCCGGTGGTGCCGTCGTCGCCGGTGCGCGTGGCGATCTGCGTCAGTCTTTTTCCCATGGCCGGATGCTACCCCCGGCACAATCCCGATCATGCGGAACACCACGATGGCCCCTGCGGCCGACCTCACCGACGCCGAAGTGTCCGAACTGGACGACCTGTTGGCGATGGTCCCCGAACCCTTCGAATCGCTCGACGTCTCGGCGCTCGACGGCTACCTCTGTGGTGTGCTGGCGCAGCCGGCACCGCTGGAGGAAGCACAGTGGCTGGCCGGCGTGTTCGACTGGAACTGGGGCGACGACGGTGTCGCGCCCCTGCAGCCGGACACCGCGGGCTGGCACGAGGCCAAGCACGAGCGGGCGCTGTCGCTGATCCGCCGCCGCCACGCCGCCCTGAACCGCGCGATGTTCGAGGACGGCTGGTTCGACCCTCTGGTGATGTCGCCCGAGGACGAAGAGGGCCGTGAGCTGCAGGGCACCGCTGCGTTCGAGGCGGCGCTCGGGCCGTGGGTGATGGGCTTCGAACATGCGCAGAACCTGTTCCCGGCGCTGGCCGAGCTGCCGGTGCAGGAAGTGCAGGACCTGATGACCTGTCTGTGGCGCCACCTGCCGGCCAAGGACGAGGACGAGCAGGCCTACGCGAAGGCGCTCGATCAGGAGCATCCGCTGAAGAACCTGGATGCCGCGATCGAGGACCTCGTGGCCAACGTCGTCGAGCTGACGGAGCTGGGCCGCCGTGCGCTCGTCTCCACCGCACCGCGGCGCCGTGACGCGCCGAAGGTGGGACGCAACGATCCGTGCCCGTGCGGCAGCGGGCGCAAGTTCAAGGCCTGCCACGGCCGCGAGGCGGGCTGAGCCGCCGGGCGGGGTTCGCCACCCGGTTGATCACCATCAAGGCGAGGGGCCTCGGGCGGCTGCGAGACTGGCGTCCCCAGCCTCCGGAGCCCGCCATGAAGATCCTCGTCGCCGTCGATGGCAGCGACTGCACGCAGCGCATGCTGGCCTACTGGATGGCCCATGGCGAGTGGCTCTCGCCGTCGCATGCCTATACCGTCCTGACCGTCGTGCAGACGGTGCCCGCGCGTGCCGCGGCGGTGCTGGACCGGGCGGCGCTGCAGGCGTATTACGCCGACGAAGGCGAGCAGACGCTGCAGCCGGTGCGCCGGTGCCTCGACCGGCACGACGTGCAGGCGACATTCCTCAGCAAGACCGGCGCATCCGTCGGCGATGTCATCGCGAAGACCGCCGACAGCGAGGGGTTCGACCTCGTGCTGCTGGGCTCGCACGGGCACGGTGCGATCGGCAACCTGCTGCTGGGCTCGGTGGCGACGCGGGTGCTGGTGGCCTGCCGCACGCCGGTGCTCATCGTGCGCTGAGCCATCGCGCTCAGCGCCGCGGGCTGGGCGCCGGCGGGCTAGCGGCCCTTCGGCAGCCCGCCTGGCGGACGGCGTTCCTGCTCCAGGCTCAGGTCGAGCCCGAATGCCGTGCCGTGGTCGCCGAAGTCGGGCTTGCGGCGCGGCCGCGCCGGCGTGCGTCGCAGCCACCGCCACCACACTGCCCACGTCCGCATCGTCTTCATCACCGTCTCCGCGCTTTACCGTCCGAAACAGTGTATCGGCGTGTTCACGATCGCCGGCAGGCGCGGCGCGCCGGAAACCGGTGAGGATGTGCATTCGGTCCGCGAGGGCGGGGTGCTACAAGATCCTTCGGTCTGATGGGGGATCAAACCCTCCACCTTCGTGGGGATGTGCGACCGTGCGGTGCCGTCCTACATTGACGCAGTGCTGTCACGCGGACTTGAAAGAACTCTGAGGACACGAAGCGGCGCCTCTGGCCGAACCAGAACCAAGAACAATCGGCCGGCGTCCCGTTGACGAGATCCCAACGGGCGTTCTTTTGAACGTCATTCAGGCCCCCTTCGCTTGCGAATGGGGGCTTTCTTTTTTGGGGCTTTCTTTTGGCCTGCAATGAAAAACGCCAAAGTGGCGAACCACTTTGGCGTTGATCTGGTCGGGGTGAGAGGATTCGAACCTCCGGCCTCTACGTCCCGAACGTAGCGCTCTACCAGGCTAAGCTACACCCCGTAGCATTCTTGTTGTTGTCGCGATCCAGATCGTCTCTGGGAGTCTCTAGGACCGCGAGGGCTCATGCGGAGCGCTCAACCGACGAAGAACATAATTCTAGCAAGGCATTTCGATGTTGGGAAGGGGGTAGCGCATCGAGTGCCTGCCGGGCCAGTGCGGCCTCGTGGCGCGCGGCGTTGCGGGTCGCGGTCAGGGCCCCGGTGCGGCGCACGATCTCGATGATGCGCGGCAGCTCGTCGACCTCGCCGTGTTCGATCGCCGAGCGGATCAGCTGGCGCTCCTCGGCCGTGCCGGCGCTCATCGCGTGCAGCAGCGGCAGCGTCGGCTTGCCTTCCCGGAGGTCGTCGCCGACGTTCTTGCCCAGCACCGCGGTGGCGCCTTCGTAGTCGAGCAGGTCGTCGATGATCTGGAACGCGGTGCCGAGCGCGCGGCCGTAGTCGGCACAGGCGGTCTCGACTGCCGGCGGCGCATCGCACAGCACTGCGCCCAGGCGGGCGCTCGCCTCGAACAGCTTGGCCGTCTTCGAGCGGATCACCCGCAGGTAGTCGTCCACCGAGATGTCGGGGTCGTGCATGTTCATCAGCTGCAGCACTTCCCCTTCGGCGATCACGTTGGTGGCATCGGACAGCACGTCGAGCACGCGCATGCGGTCCAGGCTCACCATCATCTGGAACGACCGTGAATAGAGGAAGTCGCCGACCAGCACGCTGGCGGCGTTGCCGAACAGCGCGTTGGCGGTCTGGCGGCCGCGGCGCAGCGACGACTCGTCGACCACGTCGTCGTGCAGCAGCGTGGCGGTGTGGATGAACTCCACCACCGCCGCCAGTTCGTAGTGTTCGCGGCCGCGAAAGCCCAGGGCATTGGCGAACAGCAGCACCAGCATCGGCCGGATGCGCTTGCCACCGGCACTGACGATGTAGTGCGAGATCTGGTTGATCAGCGCCACGTCCGACGAGAGGCGGCGGTGGATCACCGCATCCACCTCGGCCATGTCGGATGCCACGAACTCGGGGAGCGTGGGGCGAACGGGGGCGACGGAGGCGGGTGCGAGGGAATTCACGGGCAATGGGGCCGAGGACGGCTGGGGACGTGAATTATAGGAACAGGCTCACGCTTGGGCGTGGTCCGGCGCGGCGTCTGACCTGCGCCGCCCTCACGGCCGCCGGGCAGTGGCGAATCCAAACCCTGTTCGTGCTATCATGGAAGGCTTCGCGCGCGTTCTGCGTGCGAAGCCATGTTTGAAAGGGCTGATATGTACGCGGTCATAAAAACCGGTGGCAAGCAATACAAGGTTGCTGCCGGCGAAAAGATCAAAGTAGAACAGATTGCTGCGGACGTTGGCCAAGAGATCGTGATCGACCAAGTGCTCGCCGTCGGCAACGGGGCGGACTTGAAGATCGGGACTCCCTTGGTTGAGGGCGCAACGGTCAAGGCCACGGTCGTGGCCCAGGGCAAGCACGACAAGGTGCGCATCTTCAAGATGCGTCGTCGCAAGCACTACCAGAAGCACCAGGGTCACCGCCAGACCTACACCGAGCTGGAAATCAGCGCGGTGAACGGCTGAGCCGGCATCCGTCCAACGCCAAGGAGCTGAACGATGGCACAGAAAAAAGGCGGCGGTTCCACGCGGAACGGCCGCGACTCCCAACCCAAGATGCTGGGCGTGAAGGCCTTCGGTGGCCAGACCGTCAGCGCAGGTTCGATCATCGTGCGCCAGCGTGGCACGCGTTTCCATGCCGGCACGAACGTCGGCATGGGCCGTGACCACACGCTGTTCGCGCTGGTCGATGGCACCGTGTCGTTCGACGTCAAGGGCGCCAGCAACCGCAAGACGGTGTTCATCACGCCGGTCTGAGCGTTCTGCTCGAGCACTGCGCAGAGCCCCGGTCCGCCGGGGCTCTTTGCTTTGTGCCGCGGGCCTGTCCCCGGTGCCGGCGACCCCAGCGGCGCTAGCATCCGTTTCTCACCCCCAGAGGATTCGCCATGAAATTCGTCGACGAGGCGTACATCGACGTGACCGCAGGCAACGGCGGCAACGGTTGCATGAGCTTCCGCCGCGAGAAGTTCATCCCGTTCGGCGGCCCCAACGGGGGCGATGGCGGCCGCGGCGGCCACGTCTGGGCGGTCGCCGACCGCAACCTGAACACGCTGGTCGACTACCGCTTCTCGCGCCGCCACGCGGCGAAGAACGGCGAACACGGCCGCGGCTCCGACCAGTACGGTGCGGCAGCCGACGACATCGAGCTGCGCATGCCGGTGGGCACCATCGTGCGCGATGCCGAGACCGACGAGGTGCTGTTCGAGCTGCTCGAGTCCGGCCAGCGCGTGCTGCTCGCCAAGGGCGGCGACGGCGGCTTCGGCAACCTGCATTTCAAGAGCAGCACCAACCGCGCGCCGCGCCAGAGCACGAAGGGCTGGCCTGGCGAAAGCCGCAACCTGAAGCTCGAACTGCGCGTGCTGGCCGACGTCGGCCTGCTGGGCATGCCGAACGCCGGCAAGTCCACGCTGATCGCGTCGATCTCGAACGCCCGGCCGAAGATCGCCGACTACCCGTTCACGACGCTGCACCCGAACCTCGGCGTGGTGCGGGTCGGCCCGAGCCAGAGCTTCGTCGTCGCCGACGTGCCGGGCCTGATCGAGGGCGCCGCAGATGGTGCCGGCCTGGGTCACCAGTTCCTGCGCCACCTGCAGCGCACCCGCCTGCTGCTGCACCTTGTCGACATGGCACCGTTCGACGACGTCGACCCGGTCGCGCAGGCCAAGGCCATCATCAAGGAGCTGAAGAAGTACGACGAGAGCCTGGCCGACAAGCCGCGCTGGTTCGTGCTGAACAAGCTCGACGTGGTGCCGGCCGAGGAGCGCGAGGCGCGCGTGAAGGACTTCGTCAAGCGCATGCGCTGGAAGGGCCCGGTGTTCGAGATCTCGGCGCTGACGCGCGAGGGTTGCGAAGGGCTGGTGCAGGCGATCTACAAGCACGTGGAATCGCTGCAGGAGAAGATCGTCGAGCCCGACGTGCGGTTCGACGCCCCGGCGCCCGCGCCGGACGCGCCGCCGGCGTTGCCCGGCAGTGTCGACGCCGACGATCCGCGGTTCCGTTGAACAACCAAGAGGCAGGACGGCCAGCATGAGCGAGGTTCTGAAGAACGCCCGGCGCATCGTCGTGAAGGTCGGGTCCAGCCTGGTGACCAACGAAGGCCGCGGGGTGGATGCCGCGGCGATCGAGGCCTGGTGTGTGCAGCTCGCTGCGCTGGTGCGCCAGGGCCGCGAGGTCATGATGGTGTCTTCCGGCGCCATCGCCGAGGGCATGAAGCGCCTGGGCTGGCCGACGCGGCCGAAGGAACTGCACGAGCTGCAGGCCGCCGCCGCGGTGGGCCAGATGGGCCTCGCGCACATCTACGAGAACAGCCTGCGCGCGCAGGGCCTGGGCAGCGCGCAGGTGCTGCTCACCCATGCCGACCTGGCCGACCGCGAGCGCTACCTCAATGCCCGCTCGACGCTGCTGACCCTGCTCGGCCTGGGCGTCGTGCCGGTGATCAACGAGAACGACACCGTGGTCACCGACGAGATCAAGTTCGGCGACAACGACACGCTCGGCGCCCTGGTGGCGAACCTGGTCGAGGCCGACGCGCTGGTGATCCTGACCGACCAGAAGGGCCTGTACTCGGCCGATCCGCGCAAGGACCCGCAGGCCGTGTTCGTCCACGAGGCGGTGGCCGGCACGCCCGAGCTCGAGCAGATGGCCGGCGGTGCCGGCAGCTCGATCGGCAAGGGCGGCATGATCACCAAGATCCTCGCGGCCAAGCGGGCCGCGGGCAGCGGTGCCAGCACCGTGGTCGCCTGGGGCCGCGAGCCCGATGCGCTGCTGCGGCTGGTGGCCGGCGAATCGATCGGCACGCTGCTGGTGGCCAGCACGCCGAAGCAGGCCGCCCGCAAGCAGTGGATGGCCGACCACCTGCAGCTGCGCGGCGCGGTGCTCGTCGACGACGGCGCGGTGGCCAAGCTGCAGCGGGAAGGCAAGAGCCTGCTGCCGATCGGCGTGGTCGAGGTGCAGGGCGACTTCGCGCGCGGCGACGTGATCGCGGTGCGTTCGGCCGCCGGCGGCGAGATCGCGCGCGGTCTGGCGAACTACTCGTCGAGCGAGACGCGCCTCATCGCGCGCAAGCCGTCATCGCAGATCGAGGGGTTGCTCGGGTACGCGAACGAGTCGGAGCTGATTCATCGGGACAACCTCGTGCTCGTCTGACCGGGCGGGTGGTCTTCTTCTGTGGGAGCGGCTTCAGCCGCGATGGGCTGGCGGCATGCCACGAATCGCGGCTGAAGCCGCTCCCACACAGACAGCCCTCTGGCATTGAGAAAGCGCGCAGCGCTTCAGCCCAGCACCGGCGCCAGCGCCCGCCGCGCCACGTCCACGTCCAGCGCCTGCCGCTTCGCGAAATCCGCCAGCTGGTCCTCGCCGATCCGGCCGACGTTGAAGTACGCCGCCTCCGGGTGCGCCAGGTAGAAGCCGCTGACGCTGGCCGCCGGCGTCATCGCCAGGCTCTCGGTGAGGTCCATGCCGATGTCCGGTGCATCGAGCACCTCGAACATCGCGCGCTTGACCAGGTGGTCGGGGCAGGCCGGGTAACCCGGTGCGGGTCGGATGCCGCGGTAGGCCTCGGCGATCAGCTGTTCGTTGCTGAGCGATTCATCCGCCGCATAGGCCCACAGCTCGGTGCGCACGCGCTGGTGCAGCCGCTCGGCGAACGCCTCGGCCAGCCGGTCGGCCAGCGCCTTCAGCATGATGGCGCTGTAGTCGTCCAGGTCCTGCACGAACTGCCGTTCCTTCTTGTCGACGCCCAGCCCCGCGGTCACCGCGAACAGGCCGATGTAGTCGGGCTTCGTGCCCTTGGGCGCGACGAAGTCGGCCAGCGAGCGGTTGGGCCGGCGCACACCGTCGACCACCGGCCGCTCGGTCTGCATGCGCAGCGGCTGCCAGCGCAGCAGCACGTCGCTGCGCGACTCGTCGGCATAGATTTCGATGACGTCGTCGTCCACCGTGTTCGCCGGCAGCAGGCTGAGCACGCCGTTGGCCTGCAGCCAGCGGCCTTCGATGATCCGCTGCAGCATGCGCTTGCCGTCGCTCAGCACCCGCGTGGCCTCGGCGCCGACGACCTCGTCGCGCAGGATGTCGGGGAACTTGCCGGCCAGGTCCCAGGTCTGGAAGAAAGGGCCCCAGTCGATGGCCTGCGCCAGCTCGGCGAGGTCGTAGTTGCGGAACGCGCGGCGGCCGATGAACTTCGGGGCCGGCGGGGTGTACGCGGCCCAGTCGATCGGCGCCTTGTTCGCCCGCGCCTGCGCCAGCGTCACCAGCGGCGTCGCCTTCTTGTTCGCGTGCAGGCGGCGCACCTGGTCGTAGTCCGCCTTCAGTTCGTCGATGAAGCGGGTCGCGCGTTCGTCGCTGAGCAGGTCGGAGCAGACGCCCACGCTGCGCGACGCGTCGGGCACGTAGACCACCGGGCCCTGGTAGTTCGGCGCGATCTTCACCGCGGTGTGCACGCGGCTGCAGGTGGCGCCACCGATCAGCAGCGGCACCTGCTTGTCGCGGAAGTACGGGTCGCGTTGCATTTCGGCGGCGACGTACTGCATCTCTTCGAGGCTGGGCGTGATCAGGCCCGACAGGCCGATGATGTCGGCGCCCTCGGCCTTCGCCTTGGCGAGGATGTCCTGGCACGGGACCATCACGCCCATGTTGACCACCTCGAAGTTGTTGCACTGGAGCACGACGGTGACGATGTTCTTGCCGATGTCGTGCACGTCGCCCTTCACGGTGGCGATGACGATCTTGCCCTTGGGCTTGACGTCGCCGCCGGCGTCCGCGAGCGCCTTCTTCTCGGCCTCGATGTAGGGCAGCAGGTGCGCCACGGCCTGCTTCATCACGCGCGCGCTCTTGACCACCTGCGGCAGGAACATCTTGCCCTGGCCGAACAGGTCGCCGACGATGTTCATGCCCGCCATCAGCGGGCCTTCGATGACGTGCAGCGGCCGTCCGCCACGCGCCGAGATGGCCTGCCAGGCCTCTTCGGTGTCGGTGTCGATGAAGTCGGTGATGCCGTGCACCAATGCGTGCGACAGGCGCTCTTCCACCGGCGCCGGCTGCTCGGGCGTGCCGCGCCAGGCCAGCCGCGCGCTGTCGTCCTTCGCGGCGCCCTTGGCGGTCTCGGCGATCTCCAGCAGCCGTTCGGCGGCATCGGGACGGCGGTTCAGCACCACGTCCTCGACGCGTTCACGCAGGGTCGGCTCGAGGTCGTCGTAGACGCCGATCATGCCGGCGTTGACGATGCCCATGTCCATGCCGGCCTGGATCGCGTGGTACAGGAACACGGTGTGGATGGCTTCGCGCACCGGCTCGTTGCCACGGAAGCTGAAGCTCACGTTGGAGACCCCGCCGGAGACCTTCGCACCGGGCAGGTGCCGTTTGATCCAGCGCGTCGCCTCGATGAAGTCGACCGCGTAGTTGTCGTGCTCCTCGATGCCGGTGGCGATCGCGAAGATGTTCGGGTCGAAGATGATGTCCTCGGGCGCGAAGCCGACCTCGTCGACCAGCATCCGGTAGGCACGCTCGCAGATCTCGATCTTGCGCTGGTAGGTGTCGGCCTGGCCCTTTTCGTCGAACGCCATCACGACCGTGGCGGCACCGTAGCGGCGGATCAGCTTGGCCTGGCGCTTGAACTCGTCGACGCCTTCCTTCATCGAGATCGAGTTGACGATGCCCTTGCCCTGGATGCAGCGCAGCCCGGCCTCGATCACCTCCCACTTGGAGGAGTCGATCATCACCGGCACCTTGGCGATCTCGGGCTCCGAAGCCACCAGGCTCAGGAAGCGCACCATCGCCGCCTTGGAGTCGAGCATCGCCTCGTCCATGTTGACGTCGATGATCTGCGCGCCGTTCTCGACCTGCTGGCGCGCCACCGACAGCGCGTCCTCGAAGCGGCCTTCGAGGATCATGCGCGCGAAGGCCTTCGAGCCGGTGACGTTGGTGCGCTCGCCGACGTTGACGAACAGGTGGCCCTCACCGAGGGTGACGGGCTCCAGGCCCGACAGGCGCATCGGCGGAACGGGGGCGGCGGTGACGGTCATGTTGTTGTGGTGTGAGGTCGATCAGGCCGCGAGCAGCGACGTGAAGGCGCCATGCTGCAGGCAGCGCGGCTGGTAGCGGCCGACCCGCTCGGCGATCTCGCGGATATGCGCCGGCGTGGTGCCGCAGCAGCCGCCGGCGATGTTCAGGAAACCGGCCTTCGCGAAGTCTTCGACCAGCGCGCCGGTCACCGGCGGCGTCTCGTCGAAGCCGGTGTCGCTCATCGGGTTGGGCAGGCCGGCGTTGGGGTAGCACGAGATGTACGTGTCGCCGGCGATCTTGCTCAGCTCCTCGATGTACGGGCGCATCAGCGTCGCGCCGAGCGCGCAGTTCAGGCCGATCGCCAGCGGCTTCGCATGCCGCACGCTGTGCCAAAAGGCGCCGACGGTCTGGCCCGAGAGGATGCGGCCCGAGGCATCGGTGACGGTGCCCGAGATGATCACCGGCAGGCGCTCGCCGGTCTCGTCCATCAGCTCGTCGAGCGCGAAGATCGCCGCCTTGGCGTTGAGCGTGTCGAAGATGGTCTCGACCAGGAAGGCGTCGACCCCGCCTTCGAGCAGGCCGCGGGCCTGTTCGAGGTAGGCGCCGCGCAGCGTCTCGAAGTCGACGTTGCGCGCGCCGGGGTCGTTGACGTCGGGGCTGATGCTGGCGGTGCGCGGCGTCGGACCAACCGCCCCCGCGACGAAGCGGGGCTTCTCCGGCGTCGAGAACTTGTCGCAGGCCTCGCGGGCCAGCCGGGCGGCGGCGACGTTCATCTCGTAGGCCAGCGCGCCCAGGCGGTAGTCGTCCTGCGCGATGTGGTTGGCGCCGAAGGTGTTGGTCTCGATCAGGTCCGCACCGGCGGCCAGGTACTGCTCGTGGATGTTGCGGATCACGTCCGGCCGCGTCAGCACCAGCAGGTCGTTGTTGCCCTTCAGGTCGACCGGGTGCTCGCGCAGCGCGTCGTTGCGGAAGTCCTCCTCGCCGAGCTTGAACGTCTGGATCATCGTGCCCATCGCCCCGTCGAGGACGACGATGCGTTGTGCCAGCGCGTCGGCCAGGGCCTGGCCGCGGGTGTAGGGACGGACGGGAGCGTTCATGCTTCCAATTGTAGGGAATGGCCCTGATCGGCCGGAAAGACGAACGGGCTGCCATGCGGCAGCCCGTCGGTCGGGAGAGGGGGCGGGAAGCGGTGGGCTTCCCGCCGGGTTCAGTGCAGCACCACCGGCTGTTGTGCCAGGCCGGCGAAGCGCTCGAGGAATGCGTCGACTTCCTCTTCGCTGGGCTCGCTGCGGATCAGGTCCTCGACATCGGCCTTGAACTGCAGCGCCATGATGCCGTCGATGAACAGTTCGCGCCGCGCGTACTTGTCGACGATCTCGTAGCCGCCACGGTGGCCGTCCGCGGCGTCGTCGGCGTGGGACGCCTCGAACTGGACCACGGCAAAGTTTTCCGAGTTGTAGAGCATCTGCATGGTGTGGAACTCCTTGCTGAGGAAGCTATGGGCATCAAGGCAAGATTCAAGCCCCTGCTATGGATTGCGCCAGCCGCCACGGTTGTCGCCCCTGTTTTCGGCGGTGGCGGGCGCAACTCAAGGGGGCGGCGGCGATTCGTCTGCTTCGTCCTGGTGCATCAACGACCATTCGGAGACGCTGCCCCACGGTGTGGTGTGGCGCCAACGGCGGGGCCAGTGAGGCGGGGTGGGCAGGAGCCACAGCTCGACCTCGTCCGCCGCGGCGCCGCCGCCGTGCCAGTGCAGCGCATCCGCCGGGTCCTGTACGAGCTGCAGCCCGGTCACACGGCCGTCGGGCTGCACCACTTGCAGCGCCGCGGCGTGGCCGGCGCCCGGCCGCCGGCCCAGCCAGTGCGGCAGCCAGCTCAGGGCGTCCTGCGCTGCCTTGTCGAGCGGGGTGCGGAAGGTGGTGGCGGAGAAAGCCGCTTCGGGGGGACCGGCGCCATCGCGCAGGAAGCTGATCGCCTGCTCGCTCTGGCCCGGCCGCTTCGCGGTGAAGCGCCGGGGGGCGAGCCCGCTGGCACCGTGCCAGGTGCCGTCGCTGCGCAGCCAGCCGGCGGCGGCCGGGGCGCCCGGCAGGGTCTCGAGGGTCACTCGGTAGGCCATGCGGTCAGTGGACCAGGACAGCCGCACCGGCCGTGTGCGCGTTCCCTGCGTCCAGTGGTAGTCCAGCACCGTGTCGGGCGGTGGGACGAAGAGGGGTGCGGCGGGCGCGGAGGCGGCGCCGCCCGGCAGCGCGGCGCGAACGGCCCGCCGGCGTGCGGGCGGGCCGGCGCTGCCCCGTGCGGTGGCCGCCGGCGGCGGCGCGGCCGCGGGGCCGACGGCCTGCCGCAGCAGCACGTGCGGGGCCGGGCGTGGCGCTGCCGCGGCGGCCACGGGCCGGGCCGGCGGCACCGGCCGCGGCCACCACGGCAGGTGCAGGCAGAGGGCGGCGGCGATGGCGGCCGACCAGCGCAGGCGCGGGGACATGCCGGCATCGTCGCGGCGCGTGCGCTCCCCGCCCATCGCTCTTGCGGGGGAGGGGGCGCTCCCTAGAATCGGCCGACGCGCGGTGCCCGACGGAAAGCCCCCGGGAACCCGATGCATCCGCGGTCCCGGCCGACGCACAATCGGCAGCCTGACGATACTGAACATGAATGCCGCCACGACCGCACCCGCTGCCGCCGTGGCTGCCGAGGAGATGCTGCGATGACCGATGCCAGCGGGTTCGGCAAGTTCGTGCCCGGCTTTGATTTCCTGCAGAGCCTGGTGAGCAATGCCGGCGCGGCGCTGCCCAATGTCGGCCAGTGGATCGTGCCGACGCTCGATCCGGACGAACTCGAGAAGCGCATCAACGAGTTGCGCACGGTGCAGTTCTGGCTGGAACAGAACTCGCGCATGCTGGCGACGACCATCCAGGCGCTGGAGGTGCAGCGCATGACGCTGTCGACGCTGCGCGGCATGAACGTCAGCATGGGCGACCTGCAGGCCGGCCTGGCCGCGAAGCCGCCGGCGCCCCCGCCCGCGCCGGCTTTCTCCGCGCCGCCGCCCGCCGCAGACCCCCCGCCCGCCGAGCCCGGCGCGGCGCCGGCGGCTTCGGCAGTCGACCCGATGCAATGGTGGGGGTCGCTGACGCAGCAGTTCTCGAAGATCGCCGCCGATGCGATGCAGCAGGCCGCGGGCCCCGTCGCCGCCGCAGCCCAGCAGGCGGCCGCGGCCACCGCGGCGCCGGCCGCGGCGAAGGCGCCGGTGCCGCGCAAGGCCCGGCCGCCGGCCAAGGGATCCGGCCGCGCCGGCGGCGGCACGCAGTCGCCATGACGGTCACGGTCGAGCCGTTCCTGCACGGCCACGCCACCCACCCGGACTGGCGCATGGCGCTGGCGCTGTGCGCGGCGCAGATCGACGGCCAGCGCAGCCTGCACGAGACGCCGCCCGAGCCGACGCTCGGCTGGGTCTACTTCTCCGAGCAGTACCTGCCCGAGGCCGAGGCGCTGCTGGAGGCGCTGCGCGAACGCTGGCCGCAGGCGCAGTGGGTGGGCGGCTGCGGGGCCGGCGTGCTGGCCTGTGGTGCCGAATACCGTGACGAGCCGGCGCTGTCGGTGATGGTGGCCTGCCTCGATCGGTCGCTGTTCCGGGTCTTCTCGGGGCAGCGCCCGCTCGGCACCTTCCGGGCCGGCACGCTGCAGGTCCATGCCGACCTGCTGGCGCCCGATCTGCCCGAGCTGTTGCGCGAACTCGGCGAACGCTCGGTCAACCGGCGCATGTTCGGCGGCGTCGTGTTCGGCCGCCGCCGCGGCACCCAGATCGCCGGCGCGGCGCTGTCCGGCGGGCTGTCGGGCGTGGCGCTGCACGAGCGCCTGCCGGTGCTGACCCGCGTCGCACAGGGCTGCCGGCCGCTGGGCCCGGTGCGGCGCATCACCCGCGCCGAACGCAACCAGGTGCTGACCCTCGACGGCCGGCCCGCGCTGGACTGCCTGCTCGAGGACCTCGGCGTCCCGGCCGGCGACCTCAAGGCGCTGGCGCCGCGGCTGCGCGAGATGCTGGCCGGCGTGGTGCCGGCGGGCCTGCGCGCCGAGCGCAAGGCATCCGACCCGGCGATGCAGGTGCGCCGCCTGGTCGGCGTCACCGCGGGCCGCGGCGCGGTGGCGCTGGCCGAGGACTTCGATGCCTGGCCGCACGACGACGGCGGCGACCTCGGGGCCGGCCTGGTGTTCTGCCAGGCCGACAGCGCGCAGGCGCGCAGCGACCTGGTGCGGGCCTGCAGCGAGATCCGCGACGAACTGCTCAGCGACGACGAGGCCTGGCGCATGAGCGAAGGCTGCCACGAAAGCGCGCAGGACCAGGACCCCGCACTGTCGTGGCTGCGCTCGCGCATCGCCGGCGCGGTCTACGTCAGCTGCGCTTCGCGCGGCGGTGATCGTTTCGGCGGCCCGTGGTCCGAGCTCGAAACCGTGCGCCGCGCGCTGGGCGACGTGCCGCTGGTGGGCCTGTACGCGATGGCCGAGATCGCCGACCAGCAACTGCACAGCCACTCCGGCGTGCTGTCGGTGTTCCTGCGCGAGGAAGTCGCATGACCGAAGCCGCCGGGCCGATGCTGCCGCTCGACGAACGCCGTGCCGCGCTGCAGGCGGCGCTCGCCTCGGTGCTGCCGGCGCACGCGCTGCTCACGCGCCCCGAGGCGCTGCGCCCGTACGAGTGCGACGGGCTCACCGCGTACCGCGAGCTGCCGCTGGCGGTCGCGTTGCCCGAGACCGAGGCGCAGGTCGCGGCGGTGCTGCGGGCCTGCCATGGGCTGGGCGTGCCGGTGGTGGCACGCGGCGCCGGCACCGGCCTGTCCGGCGGCGCGATGCCGCACCGCGAGGGGCTGACGCTGTCGCTCGCCAAGTTCAACCGCATCGTGCGCATCGACCCGCTGGCCCGCACCGCCACCGTGCAGTGCGGCGTGCGCAACGCCGCGATCAGCGAGGCCGCGGCGCTTCACGGCCTGTACTACGCGCCCGACCCGTCGAGCCAGATCGCCTGCACCATCGGCGGCAACGTGGCCGAGAACTCCGGCGGCGTGCACTGCCTGAAGTACGGGCTGACGCTGCACAACGTGCTGCAGGTGCGCGGCTTCCTCGCCGATGGCGAGGCGGTCACGTTCGGCAGCGAGGCGCTCGACGCCCCCGGCCTCGACCTGCTGGCCGTGCTGGTGGGCAGCGAGGGCATGCTGGCCGTCACCACCGAAGTGACGGTGCGGCTGCTGCCACGCCCGCAGCTGGCGCGCTGCGTGCTGGCCAGCTTCGCCAGCGTGCGTGCGGCCGGCGAGGCGGTGGCGGCCATCATCGCCGCCGGCATCGTGCCGGCCGGCCTGGAGATGATGGACAAGCCGATGACCGCCGCGGTCGAATCCTTCGTGCAGGCCGGCTACGACCTGCAGGCCGAGGCGATCCTGCTGTGCGAGGCCGACGGTACGCCCGAGGAGGTCGAGAACGAGATCCAGCGCGTCGAGGCGGTGATGAAGGCCTGCGGCGCCACCCGCTGCGAGGTGAGCGCCTCCGAGGCCCAGCGGCTGCGCTTCTGGAGCGGCCGCAAGAACGCCTTCCCCGCCAGCGGCCGCATCAGCCCCGACTACCTCTGCATGGACTCGACCATCCCGCGCAAGCGGCTGGCCGACATGCTCGAGGCCATCACCGCGATGCAGGAGCGCCACCGCCTGCGCTGCGTGAACGTCTTCCATGCCGGCGACGGCAACCTGCACCCGCTGATCCTGTTCGACGCCAACGACCCCGACGAGATGCACCGCGCCGAGGCCTTCGGCGCCGAGATCCTCGAGCTCAGCGTCGAGATGGGCGGCACCGTCACCGGCGAACACGGCGTGGGCATCGAGAAGATCCGCTCGATGTGCGTGCAGTTCGCGCCGGCCGAGCGCGAGCAGATGCTGGCGCTGAAGGCCGCGTTCGATCCGGCCGGCCTGCTCAACCCGGGCAAGGTGATCCCGACCCTGGCGCGCTGCGCCGAATACGGCCGCCAGCACGTGCGGCGCGGCCTGCTGCCGTTCCCCGAACTGGAGCGCTTTTGACGACGACCTCCGGCCTGGCCGATGACGCGGTGCTGCGCCGCTGGACCGACCGCATCGCCGCCGCCCGTGCCGACGGCGGCAAGCTCGCCATCCGTGGCGGGGCGAGCAAGCGCTTCTTCGGCGGCGCCGCGCAGGGCGAAGCCTTCGACACCGGCGAACTGCGCGGCATCACCGCCTACGAACCCAGCGAACTGGTGATCACGGCCCGGGCCGGCACGCCGCTCGCCGAGGTCGAGGCGGCGCTGCAGGCGCGCGGGCAGTGCCTGCCGTTCGAGCCGCCGCGTTTGGGCACCGGCCGCGCCGGCACGGTGGGCGGCATGGTCGCCGCCGGGTGGGGGGGACCGGCGCGCTGGACCGCCGGCAGCGTGCGCGACCACGTGCTCGGCGCGACGCTGCTCAACGGCCGCGGCGAGCTGCTGCAGTTCGGTGGCCAGGTCATCAAGAACGTCGCCGGCTACGACGTCTCGCGGCTGCTGGCCGGTTCGATGGGCGTGCTCGGCGTGCTCTGCGAGGTGTCGCTGAAGGTGCTGCCGGTCGCCCCCGAGCGGCGCACGCTGCGCTTCGAGGCGCCGCAGGCCGAGGCGCTGCGCCGGCTCAACGAATGGGCCGGGCGGCCGCTGCCGCTGTCGGCCAGCGCCTGGTGGCAGGGCATGCTGGTGGTGCGGCTGGCCGGCGCGGCGCCGGCGGTGCGCCATGCCGCCGAGCGGCTGGGCGGCGAGGCGGTCGAGGCGGACCTCGCACAGGCCTTCTGGGACGGCCTGCGCGACCAGACCGACGAGTTCTTCACCGCCGCCGCCCAGGCGGTCAGCGCCCGGCGGGCGCGGCTGTGGCGGGTCTCGGTGCCGGCCACGGCGCCGGCGATCTCGCTGCCCGGCGACGAGCTGGTGGAGTGGGGCGGCGCGCTGCGCTGGTGGCTCACCGACCAGTCCGCCGCCGCGGTGCACGACGCCGCCAGCGGCCGCGGCGGCCATGCGTTGCTGTGGCACGGCGCGCCGGCCGCCGGCGAGACCGCGCTGCCGGTGCTGACGCCCGTGATCGAACGCCTGCACCGGCGCCTGAAGGACGCCTTCGATCCCGACCACGTGTTCAATCCCGGCCGGCTGCTGGCAGGTCTGTGAGCGACGATGCAAACCCACCTTGACCCGGCCTTCGACGGCACCCCGGATGGCGAAGCCGCGGAGCAGGTGCTGCGCAAGTGCGTGCACTGCGGCTTCTGCACCGCCACCTGCCCCACCTACCAGCTGCTGGGCGACGAACTCGACGGTCCGCGCGGCCGCATCTACCTGATCAAGCAGGTGCTCGAGGGGCAGGCGCCCACCCGCACCACCCAGCAGCACCTCGACCGCTGCCTGACCTGCCGCAGCTGCGAGACCACCTGCCCGTCCGGGGTCGACTACGGCCGCCTGGTCGACATCGGCCGGCGCATCGTCGACGAGCGGGTGCCGCGGCCGGCCGGCGAGCGGCTGCAGCGCTGGCTGCTGCGCGAGGGCCTCACGTCGCCGGCGTTCGGCCCGGCGATGGCGCTGGGCCAGGCGCTGCGCCCGCTGGTGCCGAAGGTGCTGCGCGACAAGGTGCCGCCGCGCCTCACCGGCGAGGCGGCCGAGCGCGCGCATCGCTGGCCCACCCGCAGCCACCCGCGCAAGGTGCTGATGCTGATGGGCTGCGTGCAGCCCACGATGGCGCCCAACATCAACAGCGCCACCGCGCGGGTGCTCGACGCCATCGGCGTGCAGACGCTGGTCTCCGACGAGGCCGGTTGCTGCGGCGCGATCCGCGAGCACCTCGGCGAACACGAGGGCGCGCTGGCCGACATGCGCCGCAACATCGACGCCTGGTGGCCGCAGGTCAGCGGGTGGGGCGGCCAGCCCAAGGTCGAGGCGATCGTCTTCAACGCCTCGGGCTGCGGCGCCAGCCTGAAGGACTACGGCTGGGCCCTGCGCCACGACCCGGCCTACGCCGAGAAGGCGGCCACCGTCAGCCTGCTGGCGCGCGATCTCTCCGAATGGCTGCCCACGCTGGTGGAACAGCTCGCGCCGCGGCTGCAGGGCCGCACGCTGCCGCGGCTGGCGTGGCATCCGCCGTGCACGCTGCAGCATGCACTCAAGCTCCGCGGCGGCGTCGAGGCCGGGCTGGCCGGGCTGGGCTTCGAGGTGCGCGGTCCGAGCCAGGACGCGCACCTGTGCTGCGGCTCCGCGGGCACGTACTCGGTGCTCCAGCCGGCGCTGTCGAAGCAGCTGCGCGAACGCAAGCTGGCCACGCTGGAAGGGCCGGAGGCCGACGTCATCGTCTCGGCCAACATCGGTTGCATTCAACACCTCCAGGCCGCCAGCGTGCTCCCGGTGCGACACTGGGTCGAAGTCCTCGACGAGGCGTTGTAGGCTGGTGCCCGTGTTCCCGCCTGCCCTCGGGGTCCGGATCCGGGCGGAAATGCGACCGTCACTGTTTGTTACCGTTTAAAGTTGGCGCATGGCCACGCCCGCCCCGATCAGTGTCGACGAGCTGCTGCAGCGCGCCCAGGCGGCGTTCTCCGCGGCCGACTTCGCGCTCGCCGCCCGCCTGGCGGGGCAGGCGCTCGCCGATCGTGCGCTGGAACCCGGCCGGCGGGTGCCGGCCGTCACGCTGCACATGAACGCGCTGTACCGCCAGGGCGCCCTGGCGCAGGTGGTCGAGCACCTGCACGGCGCGCTCGGCCACCTGACGCCGGAGGCGCATGCGGTCGAGCGCTTCGAGCTGCTGCGCATGGGCAGCATGGCCTGCTGCGAGACGCGCCGCTTCGAGGAGGCGCTGCGCTACGCCCACGAGGCGATGGTGCTGGCCGGCGAGGACGCCCGCCGCCGCGTGCTGGCGCTCAACGCGCAGGCCGCCTGCTTCGAGCGCATGGGCGACCCCTGGCAGGCCTCGCGGCTGATGGAGGCGGCGCTGGCGCTGCTCGATCCCGAGGAAGACCCGACCCGCTCGTACCCGCGGCTGCTGACGCTGAACAACCTCTGCGCCACGCTGCTCGGCATGTTCCACATCCTGCGCGACGCCGGCGAGCCGCAGGATGCGCAGGCCGTGCTCGAGCGCGCGCATGCCGGCGCGCTGGAGGCGCTGCCGCTGGCGGTGGCGCGCGGCGAGATCTGGCCGCTGGTCTTCATCGAGGGCAATCTCGCCGAGGCGCAGGTGCACCTGGGCGAGCCCGAGCAGGCGCTGCAGACGCTCACCGAGGCGCTGCAGCGCGCCCGGGCCCACGGTTTCAAGGCCCAGACCTGGGCGATGCGCTGCACCTGGGCCGAGGCCTGCCTGGCGCTCGGCCGGGCCCGCGAGGCACAGGCCGAACTGGAAGACGTGTTGGTCGAGATCGGCGACCAGCAGCCGGTGGCCACGCTGATGCGGCTGCACCATGCGCTCTACCGCAGCCATGCGGCGCAGGGCAGCGTCGCGCGGGCGCTGCATTCGCTGGAGCAGTACCTGGCGCTGGAGCGCCAGCGCACGTCGCGCCAACTGCAGGCGCAGTCGCGGGTGCTGGTCACGCGGCTCGAGATGGAGCAGACGCGCCGCCTGGTCGAACGGGCGCGCGACGAGGCGCGCGAACACCGCCGCCGTGCCGATGCCTGGGCCGATGCGGCGCTGCGCGACCCGCTGACCGGCCTGTTGAACCGCCGCGGCCTGGTCGAGCGTGTCGAGGCCCTGGCCGGCCCGAAGGGTCCGCTGGCAGTGGTGATGGTCGACATCGACCACTTCAAGCGCATCAACGACACCCACGGCCATGCGGTCGGCGATGCGGTGCTGGCGCGCATCGCCACGCTGTTGCGCGCGCACCTGCGCCCCGAGGACATCCTCGCGCGCTTCGGCGGCGAGGAGTTCACGCTGCTGCTGACCGGCCTCGACGAAAGCCACGCCATCGAGGTCTGCGAACGGCTGCGCCAGGGGGTCGAGCAGGAAGACTGGTCGCGCATCGGCGCGGGGCTGCAGGTCACGGCCAGCGTCGGCCTGTCGATGGCCGGGTTCGATGCGCAGGTGTCGCAGGACCTGGCGCGGCTGCTCGAGCCGGCCGATGCCGCGCTCTACCGCGCCAAGCACCGCGGCCGCAACCGCGTCGAGGTGGCCGCCGCGCCGTCCGGCGACGCGGCCACGCCGGTCACGGCGGACCCGGCTGCGTGAGGCTGGCCGGCCGGGTGTCGCCACCCGGCGTGCGGCGCGGGCCGGCGTGCACCGCCACCATGCGTCCGCTGCGCAGCGCCTGGTCGAGCGCCGCATGCGCGCCGAGCAGCACCGCGTGGGCGTCGTGACCATGCTGCGGACACAGCGCCACGCCGATGCTGACGCTGGGCACCAGCTGATGGCCGCTGTCGTGCAGCGGCTGCTCGAGCACCTCGGCGAGCTTGTGCGCCACCGCCACCGAGCCGGTCAGCGAGCTGTTGCCCGTGAGCAGCGCGACGAAGCAGCTGCGGCCGAACTGCGCATAGCTGTCGGAGCGGCGGCCCTGGGCGCCCAGGCGCTGCGCGAGGGCGTGCATCACGACCGACTGTTCGTCGGTGCCGGCCACCGGTGTGGCGGTGTCCTGGTGCGACACGCCGATCATCAGCAGCGCGAACGATGCGCCGCCGCGCGAAACCCCCGCCGCCGCCTGGCCCAGCCGGTCGAGGAACAGTTCGTGGCGCAGCAGGCCGGTGCGCGGGTCGGACCAGCGCAGCAGCCGCAGCCGCTCCTCGGTGTGGTGCAGCAGCGTCTCCAGCTCGTCGCGCCGCAGCATCGGCGTCGCGGCCAAGGGTGCCGTCGGATGGGGGAGGCTGCGGCTGGACATCAAAAAAATGATAGTGCCTGGCGCGCCGTGCGCCACCTGAATCACCCTAGGGCTGCGGTCGAGAAGGGCCACTAAAGTCGCGCGCCAGAGGAGGAGCGCATCACATGAGCCATGCACGGCCGCCCGCAGGGGCTCCGCACCCGGACCAGTTCGCGCTGCTGCGCCAGCGCCGTTTCGCGCCGTTGTTCTGGACCCAGTTCCTCGGTGCCGCGAACGACAACCTGTTCAAGTTCGCGCTCACCGTGATGGTGACCTACCAGCTGCAGCTGGCATGGCTGCCGCCGGCGCAGGCCGGGTTGGTGATCGGTGCGCTGTTCATCCTGCCGTTCCTGCTGTTCTCGGCCACCGGCGGGCAGCTGGCCGACCGGCTCGACAAGGCGCGCCTGATCCGCGCGATCAAGACCTTCGAGATCATCGTGATGGCGCTGGCCGGCGTCGGCTTCGTGCGCTCCGACGTGCCGCTGCTGCTGGGGTGCGTGTTCCTGATGGGGCTGCACTCCACGCTGTTCGGCCCGGTCAAGTTCGCCTACCTGCCGCAGCACCTGCACGAGCGCGAGCTCACCGGCGGCAACGGCATGGTGGAGATGGGCACCTTCGTCGCGATCCTGCTCGGCAACGTGGCCGGCGGGCTGCTGATCGCCTGGCCGGACCACGGCGCCGCCGCCGTGGCCCTCACCTGCGCGGGGCTGGCGCTGCTCGGCCGGCTCACCGCCAAGGCGGTGCCGGTGTCGCCGCCCACCGATGCGCAGGCGCAGCTGCACTGGAACCCGTTCACCGAAACGTGGCGCAACCTGCGGCTGGCGTTCGGCCACACGGTGGTGTTCCGCTCGCTGCTCGGCATCTCGTGGATGTGGTTCTTCGGCGCGGTGTTCCTGTCGCAGTTCCCGGCGTTTGCGCACGACGTCCTGCACGGCGACGAACGGGTGGCTTCGCTGCTGCTGGTGGTGTTCTCGGTGGGCATCGGCGCCGGCTCGCTGCTGTGCGAGCGGCTGTCGCGCCGCCATGTCGAGATCGGCCTGGTGCCGCTGGGCGCGTTTGGCATGACGCTGTTCGGCGTCGAGCTCTACTTCGCGGTGCAGGCGCTGCCCGCGCCGCCGTCGCGCCATGGGCTGGCGGCGTTCCTGGCGGTGCCGGCCCACTGGCGGCTGATGGCCGACCTCGCCCTGCTGGCCCTGTGCGCCGGCCTCTACAGCGTGCCGATGTACGCACTGATCCAGCTGCGCGCGCCAGCCTCGCACCGCGCCCGCATCATCGCGGCGAACAACATCCTCAACGCGGTGTTCATGATCGCCAGCAGCGGCCTCGCCGCCGGCCTGCTGGCCGCCGGGCTCGATACCGCGCAGGTGTTCCTGGTCGTCGCGCTGGCCAACCTGGTGGTGGCCGGGTACATCTTCCTGCTGGTGCCGGAGTACCTGCTGCGCTTCCTCGCCTGGCTGCTCTCGCATGCGGTCTACCGCTTCCGGCTGCGCGGCGACGAGCACATCCCGCTGCACGGCCCGGCCGTGCTGGTGTGCAACCACGTGAGCTTCGTCGATGCGATCTTGCTGATGGCGGCGAGCCCGCGGCCGATCCGCTTCGTGATGGACCACCGCATCTTCGAGGCGCCGCTGCTGGGCCGGGTGTTCCGCCTCGCGAAGGCGATCCCGGTGGCGTCGCAGCGCGACGACCCGGCGCTCTACGCCGCGGCGTTCGAGGCTGCGCACGAGGTGCTGGCGCAGGGCGAATTGCTCGGCATCTTCCCCGAGGGCGCGCTGACGCGCGACGGCACGCTGCAGCCGTTCCGGGGCGGGGTCGCGAAGATCCTCGAACGCGACCCGGTGCCGGTGGTGCCGATGGCGCTGCGCGGGCTGTGGGGCTCGTTCTTCTCGCGCATCGAGGGCCGCGCGATGGTGCGGCCGTGGCGGCGCGGTGTCTTCAACCGGGTCGAGCTGCGGGTCGGCGCACCACTGCCGGCGGCCGAGGCCACGCCGCAGCGGCTCGAGCAGGCGGTGCTTGAACTGAACGCTTGAACTGAGCGGTCCCGGCCTGGCTTTTCGGGCTCAAGTCCGGGCGGAAGGGGTTTTAGCCTCTGGGGTGTCGGGAGTCCGCCATGAAGCTCAAGTCCGCTGTCCTTGCTCAACACGTCTTCCTGCCTGCGCTGTGCACCGCGCTGGGCGCGGCCACGCTGGCCGCCGTGCTGTTCGTGCAGGCCTCGCGAGAAGCCGACCACGTGCGCCGCCACACCGAGTCGATCGCCCAGCAGGCGCTCGTCCGGGCCGGCCACGGCTGGGCGCGGTTCCAGATCGATGACGACCAGGGCCGCCTGCTCGGCCAGGCACCCGATGCCGCGCGCCGCGAGGCCGCGTTGCAGACGCTGCGCACCGCGATGGCCCCGGCGATGGCGTATCCCGGTGTGTTCCGCACGCTGGCCGACGGGTCGCAGCTGGCGGCGATGCCGGTGATCGCCCGTGTTCGGCCTCGCCTGGCACCGCTGGTCGACCTCGCCGCACGCTGCACCGAACAGGTGGGCGCGGCGCTGGGGGGACGCCGCATCCTCTTCGAGACCGGCTCGAGCCGGCTCACCGCCGACAGCCGCCAACTCCTCGCCGGGGTCGCGCAGGCGGTGCGGGACTGCCCCGCCGCGCGCCTGTCGGTGCTCGGCCACACCGACGTGACCGGCCTGCCGGCCCTGAACCAGCGCCTGTCGCAGGCGCGCGCCGAGGCGGTGGCCGCGGCGCTGATCGCGGCCGGTGTGCCGGCTGCGAAGCTGGTCGCCACCGGCCTGGGGGCCAGCCGGCCGCTGGCACAGGGCGACAACGCGGCGGCGCATGCGCAGAACCGCCGCATCGAATTCCACTGGACCATGGAGAGCGGCGCTGCGGCGGCCGCCTGAGAGGAGACGAGATGTACTTGCTGACCCAACTCTGGACGTTCCTGGCCGCCGCGCTGGCGCTGGGGGGCGTGTTCGGCTTTGCCGTCAAGCGCGTGCTGGTGCACCGCAAGCTGCGCGCGGTGCAGCACGGCGCGTGGACCGAACAGCAGGCCCACCGGGCCCTGATGGCCGAACTCGGCGATGAACACCGCCGGGCGCTCGAGGTGCAGGCCACCGAACTGCAGGCCTCGATGGCCGCGGCGGAGGCGGCGCGGCTCGAGGTGATCAGCGCCGACCACGAAGTCACGCTGGCGCAGCTGCAACAGCGCGCCCGCGACGACCTCGCGGCGCTGGTGCGGGCCCACGACGACGTGCAGGCCGAGGCGCGCGAGGCGCTGGTGCGCCTGCGTGCCGAGCTGGTCGCCGAGACCGCGACGCGGCAGGCGCAGGAGGGTGAACTGGCGCGGCTGCGCGACGAACTCGACCGGCTGCGCGAGCGGCTGGCCGACACGCTGGCCCAGCACGAACAGGGGCTCGCCGAGATCCTGCTGCAGTCGCAGGCCGACCTGCGCGAGCAGCTGGATGCGCAATCGCGGGCCCATGAACGGGCCCTCGCCGCCGAACAGGATGCGCTGGCCCGGGCGCAGCGCGAGCGCGACGACGAGACCCGGCAGCTCGCCGAGCAGGCCACGCAGTTGCGTGAGCAGCTCGACGTGATGCTGATCGAACTCAGCGCTGCCGCACGGGCCCGTGATGCCCGCGAGGCCCAGCGCGCGCAACTGGCCGAGCAGCTGGCGCTGGAAGCGGCCGCGCGCCGCCGCGAAGCCGAGATCTCACAGGCCCAGCGCACCCAGCTGCGCGAACGGGTGATGCACCTGAGCCAGCAGGCACAGGGCCAGCAGGTCGCGTTGCAGGCGCAGTGCGACGCGCTGCACGAGCAGTTGCTCGCGAGCCGCCGCACCACGCGCGCTGCGGTGCTGGCGGCGCGTCAGCGCGAGCGGCTCCTCGAGACCGAGCTGGGTCGGCTGCGCGAGCAGCTCGGCGAGCCCGGCGGCGCCACCGTGCACGAGCTGACGCGCGCGGCCTGAGCCGGCTCTTCAGCCGCTCGATCCGCGGGAGTCAGCCGGCGGCCGTCCAGGCCGCCACCGCCTTCGACAACGCCGGCAACGCGGGTTCCATCGCGCGGCCGGCGTGCGCGTGCAGGCGCGCCGTCGCGATGAGGAAACGCAGCTGGTCCTCCACGGTGCGCCACAGTCGCGGTGCCGGCATGCGCAGGTGCAGGTCGGTGTAGGCCGCCAGCACGCCGGGCAGCGCCTCGGCGGCACGGCCGTCGGCCAGCGCTTCGAGCAGGTCGAGTTCCGCGAGGCCGGCGAAGGTCCAGAAATCCGGGTCTTCGGCCAGCGTGGCCTGCAGTTCGTTGCGCAGCGGCGGGATCAGCTGGCGCAGCCGCGCCGGGGCCCGCCAGACGGCGCAGCAGGCCGCGTGCTGGCGCGCGCGCAGGCTCAGCGGGGCCGGCAGGCCGAGCCGTTCGGCCAGCGTCGCGGCCTCGGCATAGCGCTGCTCCAGCGCATCGAACGCGGCGCGGGCCGCGCTCGTGTCGCCGGCGGCCGATTCCACCAGCAGCCGGCGCTTCAGCGCCGACGCCAGCAGCCCGAGCCGCTCCACCGTGGGCTGCAGCTGCACCAGGGCGGTCAGGCGCTGCTGCGCGGCGTCGAGCGTGGCGCGGGCCTCGTTCAGCAGCGCCGCGCCCGGCCGTGGGCGCGCCAGCACCGCTTCGGCCGCACAGCGCGCGGCGAGGTTGCCCCATTGTTCTGCGGCGCGCAGCGAGGCGCTGCCGTCTTCGGCGGCCACCGCCTCGCGGTGGCAGCGCACCGCGTCGGCCAGCGCGCCGGCTTCGGCATAGGCGACGCCGAGGGCTTCCCAGACGGCACCGAGACCGGGCCAGCGCTGCCGCGCCAGCGTCTCCAGCGCCTGGATGCGCGCCACCGGCACCGGCTGCCCGTACTGGCTCTGGACCGCCAGCGCCTCCAGCTGCAGGCACAGCTCGGCCGGCGAGACGAGGCCCTCGGGCACCGCGTCTGCCGGGGCGGCCGGGTGGTCCGGCGCGACGGTGTCGCACCAGGTCCAGTCCGGATCGCCGTAGCACTGGTAGGCCGCCCAGGTGTTCTGGCCCGGTTCGGCCTGCCAGGCCGCCTGGCGGCCCTCGCCCACCGCGTCGATGAAACGCCGGCCCTTCAGCAGGGCCGCGTAGAAGGCCTGCGCGAAGGCCAGCGCGGCGGCGTCGCTGACCGCCCAGCCGCAGGCCACCACGCAGCGCACGCCGTGTTCGATCAGCTGCCGCGCCACGGTGGCAGCGAACAGCGGGGTCTGCTCGCCCAGGCTGTTGCGCAGCACCTGCGAGGCCTCCTCGTGGCCGAGATGGCAGCAGTTGACGAACACCAGCTCCGGCACGCTGCGCATCGCCTGCACCTCGCGCGGCCCGAGCACGCAGCCGCTGGACAGCACCATGCCGCCGCCCTGCTCGTCGTAGAGGCCGTGACCGGCCAGGTGCAGCGCGCGCCAGTCGCGTGCCAGCAGGCCGTGGATCACCGCCATCGCCTCGCTGCCCTCGAGGTGCTCGACGTCGGCGCCCTGCTGGCTCAGCAGGTGAGCCACCGCGGCGGCTTCGGCGCGCGCGCCGGGCAGCGGCGGGTAGTCCGGGCGGTCGCACAGCGGCTCGCCGACCACCAGCACCGGGGCATCGTGGCGGCTGGCCGGGCGCAGCGGCGCCAGCCGGCTCGAGCGCAGCTTGCGCAGCAGCCGGCAGCGCAGCGCCCACGGTGTCGGGTCGTCCGCATCGGTGCCGTCGCGGCGCGGGTCCAGCAGCTCCCACGGGATGCCCGCGGTGCTGTCGTCGACCTCCAGCACCAGCTGGCGGCTGCCGGCCAGGAACGGCTCGAGCTCGGCCGGCACCAGCAGCTGGAACAGGCTGCGGCCGATCTCCACGTCGGCCTGGCCGTCGCGTGCCGCGGTGCTCACCATCTGCCGCACCAGCCGCGCCTGGGGCGCCAGCGCGCGCACCTCGTTGCGGGCGCGCCGGGTGCACAGCGTGAACTCGATCGGCGTGTCCTGGCCGTCCAGCCGCGTCGAGCCGGCGCCTGGCGCGGCCACGGCACTGACGAGGTCGTGGCCGGCCCCGCGGTAGCCCGCCTGCAGCGGGCGGCGCAGGCACCCCAGGCCGGCCTCGAGGGTGTCCGCCAGCGCATACGCCTGCGGCATCGCCTCCTCGAGCACCTGCAGCGCCTGCCAGGCCTCGGTGGCGCGGTCGAGGAAGAGCTCGACGAACTCGAGCCGCCCGACCACCGGCCAGCCCACCTCGCGCAGCCGCTGGTTGGCCGCGGCCACGCCCATCGCCACCGCCTGCGCCGCGGCGCCCGGGCTGACGCCGCTGCCGCCGCTGCCCAGCAGCGTGCTGGCGAGCGCGAACGATGCCTGGCCGCTGCGCTGCTCGGCCTCGCGCAGCGCATGCGCCATCACCGCCTGCTGCACGCTGGCAATGATGTCGTCGCCGCGCAGCGAGCCCTCGTCGCCCAGGCCGACGACGATCACCGCGGCCGGCCGCGGCGCGCGCTTCGGCCGGTGCGGGTCGAGCGTCAGGTTGGTGAAGATGCGCTGGCTGCGCGGCGCCTCGGCATACAGCCCGGCCTGCAGCGCGCGGCTCATCACGCCGCCGAGCAGCCGGTCCATCACCGCCTCGGTGCCCGAGAGCTGCAGCGCGCGGTAGTGGCCCACCAGCAGCGGCAGGCCGACGAACTGCAGGTTGCCGTTGACCACCTTGAGTTGCAGCGACGGGGGCTCGCCGGGTGCGGCCGCCGCGTCGTCCGGTTCGCTGTCGACCAGGTGCCAGCCGTGCGCGCTGCCGCTGCTGCGCCCGCGCAGCCCGCTGCTGTCGCGGCCGGCCGCCGAGGCCTCGCCGATCGGGTGGAAGCCTGCCGGGGCGTCCTGCAGCAGCGCGTCGTGCACGGCCTGCGCGGTGCGCTCGGTGTGGAAGTAGTCGAAGTGGCTGGTGTCGGCGCCCTCGGTGCGGAAGCACAGCGCCTGCCCGGCCGGCCGCGGCGTGCCGCCGAACATCGCCGCGGTGTGCACCACCAGGTCGTTGTCGGTCCAGTACAGCGCGTCGGCCACCAGCGCCTTCACCCACGACAGCACGCCGTCGCCGCCCTGTACCTCGCCGGCCACCACGCGCAGGGCGCCGGGCGCGGCGCTGCCGTCGGGCAGCGGCCGGTGCAGCCAGCGCACCAGCGCGCGGTCGGGCATCATCGCCTCGAGCCCCGGGATCTGCGCCGGGTCGGTGCGGCACCGTGCCACCTCGCCGAGCAGGTCGACCAGCGCCGGCAGCACCGGCACGCCGGCCCACTGCAGCGTCCACTGCAGCACCGACAGGTAGGCGTCGAGCCGGCGCGAGGCCAGCAGCGTGCCGTGCGCCGGACAGGCCACCCGCACCACGCGCTCGACCCGCACGCGCTTGAGCGCCAGCTCGCGCACCAGCTGCTGCAGTTCGTCGCGGTGCACGCCGTACGCCACGCCGTCGGCATCGGCATCAGCCCACGCGGCCAGCTCCTGCGCGTCGAGTCCCGGCCCGGCGGCCAGGGCCGCGGCGCGCACCAGCACCTCGGCCACCAGCCCGCCGCGCGAATGGGTCAGCAGGTGCAGCAGTGCGCCGGCCGGCAGCGCACGCGCCAGCATCAGCGCATTGGTGACGGGGCTCGCGCCCAGCGTCGGGTGGTCGAAGCCGTAGACGCGGCCGCCGTAGTGGCCGAACAGCGCGCGCACCGTCTCGCCATGGTCCTGCCACAGCTTGGCGAAGGTGCCGGCGGTGTTGGAGAAGGTGCCGTGCACCAGCACCAGCAGCGGCTCGTTCGCGCCCGCGGCGGGCAGGGTGTCGAGCCGGTGGCCGCTGCCCTTGAGCGGCACGAGCGGGGCGTTGGCCTCGAGCCGGTACAGCCCGGCCTCGACCTGGTCGTCGATCCGCTGCACCACCTTCGACGCGATCAGGTCGGCGGCCGGCTCGGCCACGCTGCCGGTGACCACCTCGATGGCCTTCAGCACCACCTTGCGCACCCAGCCGCGCGTGGTCGGGCCGGGCCAGGCCAGCTCGGCCGGCACCGCGACGGCGGTGCCGCCTTCGCGCGTGGCGCCGCCCTGCTGGGCCAGCAGCAGGGTGCGGGCGTGTTCGGGGTGCAGCACCAGCACCGGGCCGTCCTGCAGGTGCAGCACGACGACGTCGCGGCCGGGGTCGGCGTACAGCGTACGGGCCTTCGCGCCGTGGTCTCCACGCAGCGTGTGGCCTTCAACGTGGAAGGCAATGCGACCAGTCGTCATGGTGTTCGGGTCTCTCTCGCAGCCTCGGCATCCGTCCAGCCCTTGCACGGATCCGGCTCTGCCGGTCCGTCGCAAGAGCCCCCTCGGGGGGTACCGAGCGCCAGCGAGGTTGGGGGCTTCATATCAGCGATTGCAGTTCGCGGTAGCGGCGCAGCAGCGCGTCGGTGGTGGCGGCTTGTGCGCGGCGCTCGGCGTGCTGGGCGGCGGTGACCTGCAGGCCGCCGATCTCGCGGTCCCAGCGGGCCGATTCGGCGTCGTCGCCGAGGGCCTGCGCGGCGCACCACAGCGCGGCCATCAGCCGGTAGCGCAGCGCGGGCGTGTCCTGCCCGGGGTCGGCGAGCTGCAGCGGCGCCCAGCGCATCAGCTCGCGGCGCACGCGTTCGCCCAGGCGGTGGTCGGTCAACGCGTCGTCGGCTTCCTGCTGCTCGCACCACACCACGGCCCGGGTGTCGAGCAGGTGCGCCAGCTGCAGCGCGACATCGGGGTCCTGGCGCAGGAAGTAGACGCGCTCCTGCGACTGGATCGCCTCGTCGAGGTATTCGCGCGACGGCGTGATCGCCCACAGCTGCGCGTGCAGGCGGCCCCACAGCGCGAGCGTCTCGGGGTTGTTGGTGTTGTCGGGGTCCAGCGGGCGCAGGCATTCGCGCGCCGCCTGCAGCGCCGACTCCGGGCTCATCGAAGCATCCTGCGTGATCGCCTCGGCCAGCCGCAGCGTGATGTCGACGTCGTGCGGGCGGCGCTGCAGCGCGGTGTTCAGCAGCTCGCGCGCCGCCGCGGCGTCGCCGGCCTGCAGCCGCTGCTGCGCCGCGTCCACCAGCTCGCGGGTGTTGCGCACGTCGCCATCGGGCGCGGGCGGGGGACGCAGCGCCTCGTCCACCTGCGCGATCTGCGCGGCGGTGACCTGCACCGCCACCTGCGCCAGCACCGCTTCGCACGGCGGCTGCAGCCGCGGGAAGAAGGTGTAGATCGGGCTGTCGGTCTGCGGGTCCGACAGGATCGCGCGGATCGCTGCCTGCAGCTCCTGCGTGAAGCGGCGTGCTTCCTTCGCCCCGAGGTCCTCGCCGAGGTGCCGGTAGCGGCGGATCACCAGGTGGCTGAAGTCGAACGGGTTCTTCAGCTGCTCCTCGGCGACGATCAGCGTGGCATGCGGGCGCAGCGCGTAGCGCACGCCCAGCTCGAACGCGGCGTTGACGTTGTAGGTCGAGAGGTCGGCGATCACCAGGTCGGCGCGCAGCAACTGCTCGTACATCGGCACGTCGATGGTGCCGCTGTGCGGGATCTCGTCGGCGCGCAGGCAGGCCAGGCCGCAGCCGAGCACCGCGTCCTTGATGATGGCGTACGAGGCGTCGAGGTCGAGCACCCGGCCGTCGGTGAAGTCGGTCTTCTTGCCGAAGCCCTGGACCACGAAACAGGTCTTCATCGCTGGCTCCCGACCGTCCGGTTCAGCGGCGGACGCTCACAGCGTGAACGGCCGCTGCTTCAGGAACGCTGCGGTCTTGCCGAGCACGTACAACCGCGGCGACTGGCTCGCCGGCATCCCGGCGCGGATCTTCGCGTGGAACAGCCGGTGGTCGCCTTCGAAGCGGCCGGACTTCCAGACCCGCAGCAGGTTCTCGGTGAAGAGGCCATTGTGCTCGCCGTCGAGCGACGTCTGGTTGTCCTGGCAGCCGGAGATCAGCACGATGGCGGGCTGCAAGGGCCCGGCGATCTGCGTCAGGCGGGTGCTGGCGGTGCCGAGGCTGGCCAGCACCGCGTCGGGGTCGGTGACGCCCTGTGCCGCGGCGGCCTTGGCCACGTCACGCTGCACGCCGTCGTAGAACGCCTGGTGGGCCTGGTAGGTGCGGCGCGCGATCGCCGGCGGCAGCATGCGGGTGCGGCGGCCCGGCTGGCCGGGCACCGGGCCGGCGCGGACGACGGTGCCGCTGTGGCAGCTGTCGGACAGCACCAGGATGCGCACACCGGCAGCGAAGCGGGCCAGTTCGAGGTACAGCTCGTCGTCGATCAGCTGGCAGTCGTACAGGCACCAGGTCTCGTCCTGCTTGTCGGTTTCTTCGCCGGTGACATCGGGCACCTGGCCGCCGTGGCCGGAGAAGCTGAGCACGAACAGGTCGCCGCCCTTCAGCGCCTTGGCCGCCTTGCGCAGCGCCGCCACCACCGCCGTGCGCCTGGCCTGCCGGGTCAGCAGCACCGTCGGCTTGAGGCCCTGGGCAGTGGCGATCGCCGCCATGTCGCGGGCGTCGGATTCGCAGGCCTGCAGGTCGCCGCTCCAGCCGTCGTAGTGCTGCGGACTGACGCTGTTCAAGCCGAGGTGCAGCGACAGGCCGCGGCAGGCGGTGGCCGGGCGGGCCGCGCTCTTCTTCGCGGCCGCCGCTTTTTTGGCGGTGACGGGTGTCTTGCGGGCGGCGGCCTTCCGGGCCACGGTCGGAGTGCGGGTGGGCATCGACGGATCCTCCTGATGTTCTGTGGGAGGTCCGAATATGGAAAAGGCCCTGCGGCCCGTCAAGGCGCGCAGCCCGGGGGCGGCGGCGGATTCCGTGGACGCTTCACGCGATGCGGTGCACCACGAGCCGCAGCGCCCCGTGGTTGTTGCCGTAGGCCCACGCGACGTCGTTGGCGAACAGGTACAGGTAGCCGTCACAGGCGGCCTCGAAGGTGCCGTCGCGGCCGAGCGGCACGAGCTGCGAGTCGTCGTCGATCTCGCCCACACCGTGCACCACGCTCTTCGGCAGGCCGGTGAACAGGCCGGCCTCGTCGGGGCTGCGGCTGGCCAGCGAGGGACTGGCATGCACCGCGGCCACCAGCGCGAACCAGGGCGCCTCGGCCACCCGCCGGGCGCCTTCGGCCCAACGCTGGCTGCGGTGGAGCGACGCGTAGCCCTCGGGGCCGCAGGCGACCTGGTCGTCGTGCCAGGTGTCGTGGCCGGGGAGCACGGTGACGGCGAAGCGCTCGCCGCTGCGCAGCCGCACGCCGGTGGCGTTCCAGGCCAGGATCGCCTGCGCGCTGGTCGGTTGTTCGTCGCCGACGGCCAGCATCTGCCACGCCGGCTCGGCCGCCAGCGGCTGCAGCCGCTCGGTGGCAGGGCAGGGCGAGCGGAAGAATTCGGCCAGCCCGGGCAGCGTGCGCAGCGCCGCCGGCCGCCAGTCGGGGCGGCGCTGCAGCCGCTCGAACACGCTGGGGTGCAGCTCGGCATCGTCGGGCACGGCACGCGGCTGCACCGGGCGCAGCCGCCACAGCGGCCGGCGGCTTTCGTCGTGGCGGTCCTGCAGCGCGTCGGGCGCCGGTGCCGGCTGCAGCGCACTGGCGTTCGCCGGCAGGCCGAGCGCGCGGGCCTCGTCGAGCATCCACTGCAGCGCCAGGTCCGACAGGCCGCACTGCGCGTAGCCGCCCCCGACATCGGCATGCGCGCCGGCGAACCACATCTGCCGCACGCCGTTGCGCGGCTGCCAGGCGGCGGGCTCGAAGTCGTGGCGGTTCTCGTCGATCGCCAGGGCGTGCCGCCCATGCTGCACCCGCGGACCGAGCGTCAGGTCGGCGAAGTCGAACAGCTGGCGCTCGGCCCGGTCGATCGCCTTCAGGCCGTTGAACAGCGGCACGCCGAGCGCGCCGACGGTGTCCCACACACCGACCAGCCGCACCGGCTGCTCGTCGTGCGCCTGCCAGTACGCGCTGCCCTCCGGCAGCGGCTCGTTGCGCCGCTTCGAGCGCAGCCAGCGCCGCTGCGCCTCGTCGAATGCCTCGGGCGCGGCGGCCTGCGCCGGGCTCATCAGCCCGGCGCGCGCCAGCAGGCCGGCGAGGCTGCGCGCGCTCCAGGCGCCGCGCGAGAAGCCGAACAGCCAGAGCTTGTCGCCGGCGGTGTAGTGGCGCGAGAGCAGCAGGTAGGCCTGCAGGACCCGGCGGTGCAGGCCCAGGCCCAGCGCGCCGTCCAGCGCGCTTTCGTGCAGACCGGTGGCGCCGACGCCTTCGAGGTAGAACGCCAGCAGGCCGTCGCCGCGGCGTTCGAGGTGCGACGTGGCCAGGGGGTGGCTCGGGCTGGCGGCCGGGTCGAGCACCCAGTCGCGCCGTTGCGCCGGGCCGGCGGCGAGGGCGTCGAACAGGCGGTGCACGTTGGTCGATTCGGTGGGGTCGTTCCAGGTGCCATCGAAGCACACGACGATCTGTTGGGCCATGGGGTCTCCTGAGCACGTGCAGGGCCCGCAGTCTCCGCGCGCTCGGCGCGCCCCGGGCCTCCTGCTGATGGGGGGGCCGGCGGGGCGTCGAGGGCGAGCGGCGTGACCTGTCGTGACAAGCGCCACGGCATTCCCCCACGCTGCGTGCGGTCTCGTGGCTTCTGCGGATGCGGCGCCGTCGCCGTGCCGCCGAAAGCACGGGACTCAAACGATGGGAGACCCCCGATGCGATTCCTTCTCGCGGCAGCGTTGGCTGCCGGCTTCCTGGCGATGGCCGCGTGTGGCGGTGGCGGCGGGAGCAGCGCCGCGCCGTCCACCGGCGGCAGCAGCAACGGCACGGGCAGCAGCGGCGGCAGCGGGAGCGGCACCGCGACGATCCAGGGCGTGACGACGCCGAGCAGCGTGGCCGTGGTCACCGCGAAGTGAAGGGGCACCGCATGTCACGACCGTTCCCCCTGCAGCCGCTCGCCGCGGCGCTGACGCTGGCCGTGCCGGCCGGCGTGTTCGCCGCACCGGCGAGCGACTCGGCCTACCGCACCGATGCCCAGAACACCCACGTCGAGGACGCCACGTCGCGCGGCATCGGCACCGTCAACATGATCACCTGCATCATGTCGGCGCTGCGTGCCGATGCGCTGGTGAACCAGGGCACGTACCTCGCGCTGGTCGACGAGTCGAAGTGCGACAGCGAGAAGGACGCGGCGAGCCAGTCGTCCGGTTCGTCGGGCACCGCGCCGTCGTACATGCTGGCCACCGTGCAGTCGACCCGCGGCTCCAACGACGAGCCGATGCGCATGAAGGCCTGGCTGTCGCAGCCGCAGGAGGACGAGGGCATGACGATCTTCGTCAACCTTGCCGCCAGCAGCGCGCCGACGGCGGACAACCCGTACGGCGACTTCCGCATCGACTACTGCGGCGCGCCGGACGCGATGCCCGGCACCTGCATGATGAACGGCTACCTGATCGGCAGTGCCGCGGGCATCCAGTACTTCGAGCTGGAGCAGGGCGACCACGGCACGGTGTCGAAGGCGCTGGCGATGACGCGCAGCGGCGACGACGGCGGCAGCGGCCGCCTCAGCTACTACGAAGGCGGCCAGCCCGCCGAGTACATGTTCGCGTACGACGCGTCGCACTTCCGCCGCGCCAGCGGCGCGCAGGACCGCTGCTTCAGCCGCCTGGCCCAGGACGCCGATGCCTCGGTGTGGCGCTACGGGCTGTACGACGGCGACGGCGCGCGGCTGGAGCGCCAGTCGGGCTTCCCGATCCAGTACGACGGCGCCCACGGCGTGGTGCGCGGCTACATGGGCTACTGGGGCCTGTCGGTGCCGGGCGACGCGGTGCCGCCGGCCGATGGCGCCACCGTCTACAAGGTCGACTACGGCCACGACGGCGCCACCCGCACGCCGTACACCTATGCCGGCGTGGCCGGCCGGCTGAGCAAGTACACCAAGGCGGTCAAGCCGCTGGCGCAGGTCGACGGCGTGCGCATCAGCCTGTGGGCCAACGACCGCAGCGAGGTCGAGGGTGGCAGCGACCACAGTCCCGGCCAGTACGAGATCGCCTGGCAGCAGGGCGCCGGCAACTTCCGCGTGCTGGCCGCGGTGGCCTGCAACGACGGCCCGTGCGTGAGCCGCGACCTGACCACCGATGTGCGCCTGGGCGCCGCGTACTTCGCCACCCGTGGCGGCCTGCGCGGCTATTCGCAGGCGCTGGGCGGCGAAGTGTTCGTGCCGGTGGCGCCGGGCAGTTCCGCGATCGCGGGCGACGCGGTGGTGAACCTGCGCGTGCAGTCGCTGGTGTACCCCGGCGACATGCCGGCGCAGCTGGAGTGCCTGAACAACTGCCCGACCGCGGCCAGCCTGCAGGCCTACTTCGCGCCCGGCGCCTCGGTGGCCTCGCCGTACAGCGCCGGCACCGCGTTCAACTACCAGCCCTCGTCGGGCACCGTGGCCTACACCACCACGGCCGGCCTGCTGCGCAGCGGTGCCGACGCCGTGACGTGGACCGACCGCGATGCGCTGCAGCAGCACCCGCAGTACATGGGCGGCGTGCGCAGCGGCCGGCTCTTCACGCCGGCCGACAAGGCGTCGCTGCTGTGCCAGGGCTCGGGCTCGCAGTACTGCGACTACCGCACCGAGGAATTGCCGGTGTACTACGTCTGGGAGACCGGCTCGAACCCGTTCAACCAGTTCGCCGCGCTGCGCGACGGCAACGGCCAGTACGTGGCATTCCAGGCACCGCTGAACGTCGACTACAGCGTGCCCACCGACGGCAGCTACGGGGGTTACGCCGGCCGTTCGCTGGTGCTGCAGTACAGCGGCTTCGGCGAGCTGTGGGGCATCCCGGGCCAGTGTGTCTCGCGCGACGACAACCAGGCGGTGAGCTGCGACCAGCCGGGCGCCCGCTACGTGCCGGCCTTCGTGGTGCCGTACGACACCGCCACCGGCACGGTCAGCGCCGGCGGCAGCACCTATTACGCCAAGTGGCTCGACCGTGAACTGCGCTTCCGCAGCGTCGCCGGCGGCCAGTGCAGCGCGCTGCCGCTGCCCAGCCAGGGCAGCCTGCCGCTGCCCACGTCGCAGGGCCTTCGCAACACGTCCGCCAGCACCGGCGACGACTACATCGGCGCCAAGCCGGTGCTCGATGCCGGCACCGCGCCGCGCGTGATCCATGGCGAGGTGAAGTTCTGACCTCGGCCCGGGCCGCCTGCGTCGGCATCAGCGCGGCGTTGCATGTCGCGCTGATCGCGTCGTGGTCCGTGCCGCCGCCGGTGGCCGAGCGGCCGACGACGGTGCCGGTGCCGGTGCGGGTGCAGGCACGGTGGGTGCTACCGGCCGCGCCGGCAGCGACGGCGCCGGTCGCCGTCGTTCGGCCGGTCCGGCCCGTGGCGGGGACGGCGCGTCCCGCACCGACGGCGGCGATCCCGGAGGCGATGCCGGTACCCCCGCAGGCGCCCGAAGCCGCGGCACCGCCCGAGCCGGTGGTGGTGGCCCCGGTGGTGTTCGCGCCGCCGGTCTTCGGCGGCGGCCAACGCCGCGGCTGGGGCCGGCCACCGGCGCCGCCGGTCGACCTCGCCGCGCTGATGCTCGCGCAGCAGCAGCGGGCACAGGCGGCGGTGCTGGCGCAGGCGCGCGCCGCGGTGCAGGAGGGCGAGGCGCGCCGCCTCGCCGCTGCGTGTGACCTCACCGTCGACCCCACCGTCGACCCCACCGCCGACCCCTGCCGCCCCTGACGGTCGAGCCGGCGCTCAGGCCGGGTCCGGCGTGCCGCGCATCAGCCGGATCAGCTCCTCCGGCGCCGGCACCGCGCCCAGCGCCGCGCCGTCGTCGCCATCGCCTTCGAGCACGCGGTCGGCCAGCTCGCGCTTGTCCTTGTGCAGCGTCAGGATGCCTTCCTCCAGCGTGCCGCGGTTCACCAGCCGGTACACCGTGACCGGCCGCTGCTGGCCGATGCGGTGGGCGCGGCCGGTGGCCTGGTCTTCGGCGGCCGGGTTCCACCACGGGTCGGCGATCACCACGTAGTCGGCCACCGTCAGGTTCAGGCCGAAGCCGCCGGCCTTCAGGCTGATCAGGAACAGGTCGCCGGTGCCCTCCTGGAAGGCCTGCACGCGCCGCGTGCGTTCGGGCGCCGGCGTGCTGCCGTCGAGGTACTGGTAGGCGATGCCGGCGGCGTCGAGCGGCTCGCGCAGGAGCCCGAGGAAGTCGACGAACTGGCTGAACACCAGCGCCTTGTGGCCGTTGGCCACCAGCTCGGCGGCCAGCTCGCCGAAGGCCTGCACCTTGGCGCCCACCCACTGCAGCCCCGGGCTCACCAGCCGCGGGTCGCAGGCGGCGCGGCGCAGGCGGGTCAGCTGCGCCAGCACGTTGAGGTGGGCCTGGCCCGCGGCGTTGCCGGAGAGGCTCTTCTCGGCGGCCTCCAGCGCATCGCGGCGCAGCGCCTCGTAGTGCGCGCGTTCGTGCGCCTCCGGCTCGATCGTCAGGATCAGCTCGGTGCGCGGCGGCAGGTCGTCGAGCACCTGCGCCTTGGTCCGCCGCAGCACGAACGGCGCCACCAGCCGGCGCAGGATGCGCTGGGCCTGGCGGTCCTTCTGGCGTTCGATCAGGCCGGCGAAGCGTTCGTTGAAATGCGCCAGCGTGCCGAGCAGCCCCGGGTTCACCGCACGCATGATCGACCACAGCTCGGCCAGCCGGTTCTCGAACGGCGTGCCCGACAGTGCCAGGCGGAAATCGGCCTGCAGGTCGAACACCGCCTGGCTGCGCTTGGCCGCGGCGTTCTTGATCGCCTGCGCCTCGTCGATGACCAGCGTGTGCCAGGGCCGCGCCGCGAAGGCGGCGGCGTCCTGCTGCAGCAGCTGGTACGACACCAGCACTAGGTCGTGGTGCGTGGCGTTGGCCAGCACCGCCTCGCGGTCGCCTTCGGCATACACGTGCACCCGCAGCACCGGCGCGAAGCGGCGCGCCTCGGCCTGCCAGTTGCCGGTGAGCGAGGTGGGCGCCACCACCAGCGCCGGCCCGCCCGCGGCCCGCGCGAGCAGCACCGCCAGCGCCTGCAGCGTCTTGCCCAGGCCCATGTCGTCGGCCAGGCAGGCGCCCAGGCCGGCTTCGGCCAGCCGCATCGCCCACACGTAGCCTTCTTCCTGGTACGGCCGCAGCGAGGCCTGCAGCGTGGCCGGCAGCGCCGGCTGCAGGTCGCGCGCGCGGGCCAGGCGGTAGAGCCGCTCGGTGTAGGCGGCGTCGGTCTCGAGCTTCGCGCCCTGCAGCGCCTCCTCGACCCAGCCGGCCGCCAGCACCGGCAGCTGCACCTCGTCTCCCCGGCGCGCCTCGGCCACGGCGGCCAGGTCGTCGAGGCGGGTGCGCAGCTCCTGCGTCAGCGCCAGGTAGCGGCCTTCGCCCATCGGCACGAAGCGGCTCTTGCTGCCGCCGGCAAAGGCGATCAGCTGCTTCAGGCTGAGCACCAGCTGCTCGTCGATCTCGAGGCCGCCGGCCAATGCGAGCCACTCCTGCCTGGTGTGCACGCGCAGCGCCAGCGCGTCGAGACCGGCGGTGTCGACCCGCACCGGGCGGCCCTGCGGCCAGTCGAGCGCGGCCACGGCGTTCAGCGGGCGCAACCGTTCCACCAGCAGCAGCGCCTGCTCGGGCTCGTCGACCAGCCATTCGGCCGGTGCGTTCGGGTCGGGCTCGGGCAGCATCGGGCAGGCTTCGAGCACGGTGTCCAGGTGCTGGCGCTCGCGCGCCAGGTCGCGCTGCACGCCCAGCGTCTGGCCGCGCAGGTGGGCGATCAGCCGGGCGCGGCCGCTGGCCGGCACCAGCCGCGGGCCCTCCTCGCGGTAGGCCTCGCCGAACGGGGTGACCACCAGCCGCAGCCGCAGGCCCTGGCCCACCGGCGTGAGTTCGGCCCGCAGCCGGGCATCGGCGGCCACCTCCTGCGCCGGCTCGGCCGCGGCGGCCTCGTCGGCCTGGATGCGGAAGTGCGTGCCCAGGCCCTGCAACACTTCCTGCAGCTCGGCAGCGCCGCGCCTGGGCAGGGTCAGGCCGTCCGGCCCGAGCAGCTGCGCGACCCGCTGCTGCGCCGGCGTCAGGCGCACCAGGCGGGCCCGCTGCGGGCCGTCGCGCAGCACCGTGCAGGCGCGCAGGGCTTCCAGTTCCCGCTCTTCGAGCGCCGAGGTGGCCCAGCGCTCGGTGGAACGGGTCGGCCGCAGCGGCGGCACCATGCGCACGCGCAGTTGTTCGCCGTCGCTCACCACGTCGAGCTCAGGGCCGGCCTCGTCCAGCCGCACCAGGGTGGTCGGGTCTTCCAGAAACGCCAGCGCCGGATGCCCGACCAGCGCGCCGAGTGCGCTGGCCAGGTCGAAACGCAGCGTCACCGGGTAGCCGGTCTGGCGGATGGTGCGGGCCACCGCGGCGTCGTGCGGTGGCAGTGCTTCGGCCATGCGCTGGAGCTTCTTCAGCGAGACGGGCTTGGGCTTGCCCCAGCCGCGCGGGCCCTGGGTCTGTTCGAACGGCTCGAGCGCGAGCACGCCGCCGGCCCGGTCGACCTCGAGCGCCCAGACCAGGCGCGAGGCGACGGCCCCCTTGGCCGCGGTGGCCGGGCTGGCCGGCTCGGCCAGCGCCCGCAGCGCGTCGAGCTTGAACTGCCAGCCCTCCAGTGGTGCCGCGATGAAAAAATCCTCCGGCGGCCGTTCGCCGCCCAGCACCTGCATCGCCGCGTCGAGCTGCGCACGCAGGTGTGCCAGGCCGGCCTGGGCGAGGCGCTCCTGCAACCGTTGCGCTGCGTCGGCCTGGTCGGCCGGGAACGGTTCGGGGCCGGGGCCTTCCTTCAGCCAGGCGCGCATCAGCCAGCGCCACCAGTCCAGCGGCGAGACATGCCCGCCGCGGCTGTAGGGCTTGAAGCGCGCCGGCTCGCGCGGCGCCTCGCCGGTGCGCATCTGGATGGCCAGGGCCATCAGGCCGAACGGGTTGTCCAGCACCGGCTCGCGCTTGCCGCCTTCGCCGAGGCAGAACTTCAACGCCTTCTGCAGGTGGGCCGGGCTGCCCTGCGCGAGCAGGCTCTGCACGTAGCCGGTGGCCACTGCCAGCGGCACCAGGCCGCGGCGCTTGCCGGTGGCCTTGCGCAGGGCGGCATGCACGGTGTCGAACGCGGCTTCGGCCGCCGCCCAGCGGGCCTGCCGCATCGGCAGCGCCGTCAGCAGGATGTCGCGCTGCAGCGGCCATGGGGCTTCGGCCTCCGCCAGCGGCGCCAGCACCGGCGGCACCTCGTCCGGCCGGTCCTGCAGCAGCAGGTGTTCGGCGTAACTGCAGCGCAGCGCGAAGCTGCCGGGTCCGGTCTGGCCGGCCAGGTGCGCCGCGGTCGCGGCCGGCACGTCGAGGGCCAGCGTCGCGTGCCAGGTGGTTTGCAGGCCGCGCAGGCCCTCGAAGAGCACGAAGCGCTGAACGGAGGGATGCAGCCGCGACAGCAGGCCGGTGTCGACCACGTCCAGCACGGCCGTGCGCAGCACGTCGTCGAATTCGGCGCCCCAGGGCATCCGGTGGCGCGAGCCGAGCAGGCCCTCGGCGTCGAGGCCGGTGTAGGCCTGCAGCCGCAACTGGGTGACCGCAGCCTCCGTGCTGGGCAGCCGTTCGTGGCCGGTCGAGGGTCCCGCATAGGGCGCATCGGCGCGCAGCAGCGCCTGCGCCCATTGGCGCCGCAGCGGGGCGGGAAGGGTGTCGAGCAGCTCGCCGTAGAGGGTGGGCAGTTGATCCGGCGAGACGCGCCAGTGGCCCAGCCGGACGCCGGATTCGACCAACCAGCCGTCGGCGGCCAGTGCCCGCATCGCCTGGTTCAACGCTTCATGGGTGAACGGGCGGTGCGTGGCCTCGTCCTGCATGCCGGCCTCGCTCAGGCAGCCATGCAGCCAGGAGCGCGAACGTGCCGCGCCGAGCAGCGCGAGGGCGGTGAGGAGGTGGCGATGGAGCGGAGGCAGCGTGCGGAACGGCGGCATGGGCCGCGATTGTGCCCAGCCGCGTCAGCGTTCCCAGTAGCGCAGGAACGTCCAGCAGACCACGGTCACCGCGTTGTAGGGCATCGACAGCGCCGACGGCACCAGGAAGAACGCCGACACCACCGTGCTGTGCAGGATCTGCTCGACGAACGCGGCGACGAGGAACAGCGTCAGCCCCATCACCGTCCAGCGCCGCATGTACAGCGGCAGCCAGCGCGCCTGTTCCTGGTTGTGGCGCCAGGCGGCGCTGCGTTCCCAGGCGTTGCCGCGGCTGGCGTCGCGGAACAGCCACCCGTAGAAGAAGTAGCGGTACCAGAGCAGGCGCGACGGCGAAGGGCGGAGCGGCAGCATGGCGGACGGGAAGTAGCCGCTACCGTACCGCCTTCGCGATGGCCTGAGAGCGCGCGCGGTCTCGCGGGAAGTGAACTTTGCCCTAGTCGGCGTTGGCATTCACCGCCCGGCGCAGCGCGGGCAGGTCGACGATGCGGATGTCGCGCTGCTTCACCTCGAGGATGCCCTCCTGCTGGAACTTCGAGAACGCGCGGCTGACGGTCTCGATCTTCAGCCCGAGGTAGCTGCCGATCTCCTCGCGGGTCATGCGCAGCAGCAGCGACGACGGCGAGAAGCCGCGTGCCTGCAGCCGCTGCGTCAGGTTCAGCAGGAACGCGGCGACGCGTTCCTCGGCGCGCATGCTGCCCAGCAGCAGCATCACGCCCTGGTCGCGCACGATCTCGCGGCTCATGATCTTGTGGAACTGGCGCTGCAGCACCTGCAGCTCGCGCGAGAGCTGCTCGAGCTGGCCGTACGGGATCATGCAGACCTGCGAGTCCTCCAGCGCGACCGCGTCGCAGGTGTGCTGCTCGGTGCCGATGCCGTCCAGCCCCACCAGCTCGCCCGACATCTGGAAACCGGTGACCTGCTCGCGGCCGTCCTCCGCCGTGAGCACGGTCTTGAAGAAGCCGGTGCGGATGGCGTACAGCGCGGTGAACGGCTCGCCGGTGCGGAACAGCGCCTCGCCGCGCTTGACGCTGCGGCGCTGGTTCACCAGCGAGTCCAGCGCGGTCATCTCGGCTTCCGAGAGGCCCAGTGGCAGGCACAGCTCGCGCAGGTTGCAGGACGAACAGGCGACACGCAGTTCGTTGAGGCTGGCGGCGGGCGTGCAGTCGGTCATGCGGCGATTATTGGCGGCTTCCAAACGCGCAAGGGGCACAGGGAGAACGGTTCCCGGTCCGTGGCATTCACGCGGCCGGCCCGCGCGCCTGCGCGAGCCGGCGGTACAGCGTCGCGCGGCCCATGCCGAGCTGGCGGGCCGCGGCGGTGACGTTGCCGCCGGCCTGCACCAGGGCCTGTGCGATCGCGTGGTCCTGCGCGTCGCGCAGCGACGGCGAGGCCGCTGCGGGCGGCGCGGCGGCCGGCATCGCGAGGTCGCCTTCGAAGTCGTCGGCCGCCAGCGGCGCGCCGGGATCGGCCAGCGCGATCGCACGGCGCAGCGCGTGGGCGAGCTGGCGCACGTTGCCCGGCCACGGCGCGGCGCGCAGGCGCTGGCGCAGCGCGGTGTCGAGCCGCTCCGGCGGCTGCTGCAGGCCGGCCAGCAGCGTGTCGAGCACGGCATCGAAGTCGCTGCGCTCGCGCAGCGGCAGCAGTGCCAGCACGTGGCCGGCGATGCGGAAGTACAGGTCTTCGCGGAAGCGGCCCTGCGCCACCGCGTCGCGCAGGTCGCGGTGGGTGGCACAGACCACCCGCAGGCTCACCGGCGTGGGCGTGGTGGCGCCCAGGCGCAGCACCTCGTGGCTGTCGAGCACGCGCAGCAGCGCGGCCTGCAGCGTCAGCGGCATGTCGCCGATCTCGTCGAGGAACAGCGTGCCGCCGTGGGCCGCCTCGATCTTGCCCACCGCGCCGCCGCGCCGCGCGCCGGTGAACGCGCCGTCGACGTGGCCGAACAGCTCGCCGGCCAGCAGCTCGGCGGGGATCGCGGCGCAGTTCAGCGCGATGAACGGGCCCCCGCCCTGCGGGCCGGCGGCGTGCAGCGCGCGGGCGGCGACGTCCTTGCCGCAGCCCGTCTCGCCGGTGACGAGGACCGGCAGCTCGGCGTGGAAGGCGCGCAGCGCGCGGTCGAACGCCCGGTCCAACCGCGGGTCGCCGAAACACAGCTGCGCCGCGGGCCGCGCCGCGGGCCGCGTGATCGGGGCCGGCCGCGCCGCGGGGCTCAGGCCGTCCATGCGCTGCGCGCGCAGCTGCACGCCGCCGCGCAGCCGCAGCGGGGCACCGTGATGGCCTGCGCGCAGTTGCGGCAGCCAGGTCTCGAAGCGGCTTTCGAACAGGTCCGAGAACCCGCGCGCGAGCGCTTGCCCGGCGGGGTCCAGCGGCAGCCCGATGAGCTGCCGCGCGGCACGGCTGGCGGCGAGCAGTTGCCCGTCCTCGTCGAGCGCGAGCCAGGCCTGCGTGGCGGCGCCCACCGCGGCCTCGCCCACGTCGATTTCCAGGCGCAGGTAGGCCAGCAGCCGCTCGAACAGCCGCCGCTCGATGCGCTGCGCGCAGCGCTCGGCCAGCCACAGCGCGCTGTGCTGCATGCCGGGCATGTCGTGGCTGACGTCGAGCGCGCCGACCACCTCGCCCTGCGGGTCGAACACCGGCGCGGCGCAGCAGTGGAAGATCTGCGTGTCGGCATAAAAATGCTCGGCGCCGAGCACCCGCACCGGCTGGCGCTCCTGGATCGCCAGGCTCATCGCGTTGGTGCCGATCGACGCCTCCGACAGGTCGACGCCGGCGCGGAAGGCCTGCCGCAGCGGCGCGCTGCGCGCGGCGATCATGCCGTCCACCGCCAGCGCATGGCCGCGCACGTCGGTCAGCAGCACGGCATAGCCGGCCGGATGCACCGCACCGGCCAGCGCAGTGAGCTCGGGCTGCGCCACCTGCAGCAGTGCGCGGTTGCGCTCCATCAGCCGCTGCAGCGCGGTGCGTTCCACTGGCGCGAAGTCGACCGCCTCGTGCACGCTGCGGCCCAGCCCGCTGCAGCGCTGCCACGAGCGCAGCACCGCGCCGTCGACCAGCCCTTCGGCCGGTGCGCCGTCGTCGAAGAAGGTGCGGCGGGCATGCCAGATGGCTTCGGGCTGGTACGGGGGCGTGGGCACGGCGGCGGCTTCGGGGCAATGACCGGGGCACGGTAGCGAGCCGGGGGGCGCCGCGTCAACGAGGTTTGTCCCGACGCTGGCGGGCATGGCGGTCTCGCCGCGGGATCGTGCCGTCCCGAATCGAGACGGCGAGACGGCCGCGGCACGCTGTCGATCGCCCGGAAAGCCGCTTGAACACTGGGCGTTCGACCGTCCGGCAGCCGCCGGAACACCTCTTGCGGAGATCGGTCCGTTCCCGACCCCTCACAGGAGACCGCATGAGCAGTGACCCCCGCACCGCCACCCCCGCATGGCACGGCAGGATCTTCAGCGCCGGCTGGCGCACGCCGCACGGTGGCAGCGCCGACGTGACCGAACCCGCCACCGGCGCGACGCTGGGCCGCACCGGGGTGGCCGATGCCGCCGACGTCGATGCCGCCGCGGCCCAGGCCGCCGCCGCGCAGCCGGCCTGGGCCGCGCTGCAGTTCGACCAGCGCGCCGCGGTGCTGCGCGAGGCCGCTCGGCTGCTGAAAGAGCGCGCCGCCGAGTTCCAGCACTGGAACATCCGCGAGGCCGGCTCCATCGGCCCGAAGGCCGACTGGGAGCTGCACGCCACCTACGAGCAGCTGCTGATGTGCGCCGCGCTGCCGATGCAGCCGGTCGGCCAGATCTTCCCGTCGTCGATGCCGGGCCGCACCAACCACTGGCGGCGCGTGCCGGTCGGCACCGTGGGCGTCATCGCGCCGTGGAACTTCCCGCTGCTGCTGGCGATGCGCTCGGTGGCCCCGGCGCTGGCGCTGGGCAACGCGGTACTGCTGAAGCCGGACCTGCAGACCGCGGTGACCGGCGGCGCCATGATCGCGCAGCTCTTTGCCGATGCCGGCCTGCCCGACGGCGTGCTGCACGTGTTGCCCGGAGGTCCGGCCACCGGCGATGCGGTGGTGCGCCACCCGGCGGTGTCGATGGTGTCGTTCACCGGCTCCACCGCGGTGGGTCGCAGCATCGGCGAGACCTGTGGCCGGCTGCTGAAAAAGTGCGCGCTCGAACTGGGCGGCAACAACGCGCTGCTGGTGCTCGACGATGCCGACCTCGAGGCCGCCAGCTCCAGCGGTGCGTGGGGCGCGTTCCTGCACCAGGGCCAGATCTGCATGCAGGCCGGCCGCCACCTGGTGCACCGGCGCGTGGCCGAACGCTACGGCGAGCTGCTGAGCGCGCGTGCCGAGCAGCTGCACGTGGGCGACCCGGCCGCCGGCCCGGTGCACCTGGGTCCGATCATCAACGCCCGCCAGCTCGACCGCATCGACGGCATCGTGCAGGCCGCGCTGCGCGACGGTGCCACGCTGCTCACCGGCGCTACGCACGACGGCCCGTTCTACCGGCCCACCGTGCTCGCCGGGGTCACGCCGTCGATGGCCGCGTTCAGCGACGAGATCTTTGGCCCGGTCGCGCCGATCACCGTGTTCGACGACGACGACGAAGCGGTCGCGCTGGTCAACGCATCGGCCTACGGCCTGGCCGCGGCCATCCACACCCGCAGCGTGCAGCGCGGCCTGGCGCTGGCGGCGCGGCTGCACACCGGCATGGTCCACCTCAACGACCAGACGGTGAACAACGAGTTCCACGTGCCGTTCGGCGGCATGGGCGCCTCGGGCAACGGCGGGCGCTTCGGTGGCCCGGCGAACCTCGAGGAGTTCACGCAGACCCAGTGGGTCAGCGTGATGGAGCAGGGCATCCAGTACCCGTTCTGATCTTCAACGACGACCAAGAGGAGACATCCGCATGCAGAAGACCCACCTCGCGGCGGCCGTGGCGCTCGCCCTGGCCGCGCAGGCCGCGCACGCCATCGACATCGACGCCGGCGACTACACCGCACTGCCCGAGGGCACCAACGTGGCTGCGGTGTACTTTCAACATGCCGAGCGCGACAAGCTCTACGCCAACGACCAGCAGGTGCCCGGGCGCAACGGGCTCGATTCGAACATCGGCATCCTGCGCATGATCCACTTCATGAAGATCGGCGGCTTCACGGTCGACCCGCAGTTCCTGCTGCCGTTCGGCCAGCTCAAGGCTAAGGACGACCTCGCGCCGGCGCTGGGCCAGCGCAGTGGCGTGGGCGACCTGATCCTCGCCGCCACGGTGTGGACGCTGAACGACCCCGAGAACCGGCGCTGGTTCGGGATCACCCCCTTCGTCTACGCGCCCACCGGCACCTACGATGCGTCGCGCCCGCTGAACCTGGGCGAGAACCGATGGAAGTACGCGCTGCAGGCCGCCTACCTCTTCGGGGTCGGCCCGCGGTGGACCTTCGACCTTGCGGCCGACGTGATGCTCTACGGCCGCAACGACGATGCGGGGGGCGGCCAGTCGCTGAAGCAGGACCCGAGCACGCAGCTGCAGGCTTTTGCGCGCTACCAGCTGAGCCCCGCGTGGGACCTGCGCGCCGGGCTGTCGTACGCCCGCACCGGCGATACCCAGCTTGCGGGCGTCGGCCGCAACGATGCTGCCAAGATCACCAAGGTGCAGTTCGGTACCGCGGTGTTCGTCGGCCCGAAGACCCAGCTGATGGCCAACATCGGCCAGGACCTGAAGGTGGACAACGGCTTCAAGGAAAAGGCGCGGGTCAACCTGCGGCTGCTGCAACTGTTCTGAACGAGGACCGCTCGCATGATGCACAACGAAGATCCCCGCGCCCCGGCCTGCCTGCCGGCGATGGCCGCGGTACGACGGCTGTCGCGCCGCCACTTCCTGGTCGCTGCTGCCGCGTTGGCGGCGGCACGGGCCGGGGGGGCGCAGGCCCAGGATGCCCCGGCGATGAAGTTCGTCGGCCCCACCGAAGCGGCGGTGTTCCAGCGCCTGATGGCGGTGACGCTGCCGGTGGACGGCACGCCGCTGCTGCCGCTGTCGCAGGTGCCGGTGCTGGCCACGCTCGATGCTGCGCTGCTCGGCACGATGGCGCCGCACGTGCTGGCCGGCCTGAAGGGCGGCATCGGTTTCTGGAACGACGGGCCGCGCGCCGCCTTCGGCCGGCCGTTCGTCGAGCTGAACGATGCCGACGCGACCCGTTTCTGCGACCAGTGGGCGAACGGCACTGAGGTGCCGCAGCGCGCGCTCAGCATGGGCCTGAAGAAGCTGGTCGCACTGGCGTACTTCGCCAACCCGCCGACCTGGGCACCGCTCGGCTACGACGGCCCCACCACCGCCAAGCGGCAGATCCCTTCGCTGGGCAACGCGCCGCTGCCGCGCGCCTGACGAACCCCGAGAGGAGACCCGGATGACGACTTCCAAGACAAGCAAGAAGATCCCGCTCGCGGTGCCGGCGCATGGCCTGAAGGTCACGCAGGCGCGCGATGTGGCGGCCGGTGCGGCGCTGCGTGTGCAGGCCGATGCGGTGGTGGTGGGCTCGGGCGCCGGTGGCGCGATCACCGCGTACGAACTCGCCAAGGCCGGCCGCAAGGTGGTGGTGCTCGAGGCCGGGCCGTACGTGCCCTCCGAGCAGTTCACCGAGATGATGGCCGTGTCGATGGGCACGATGTACGCCGACCACGGCGGCCAGAGCAACAGCACCGGCGACATCTCGATCCTGCAGGGCGTGTGCGTCGGCGGCTCCACCGTCGTGAACGCCGCGCTGTGCTTCCGCACGCCCGACCACTACCTGCACCTGTGGGGCCGCGAGTATGGCCTGCGCAACCTGACGCCTGCGACGATGCGGCCGTACTTCGAGAAGGTCGAGCGCAACCTCAACATCGTGCAGGTGCAGGACTACGAGACCAGCGTCGGCGGCAACCTCATCGCCGAGGGCCTGCGCAAGCTGAAGCTGCCGCTCGGCAAGGCGCGCCGCAACGTCAAGGACTGCGTGCTGAGCGGCTTCTGCTTCGCCGGCTGCAAGTCCGACCGCAAGCGCTCGATGCTGGTCACCTACCTGCCGTGGGCGGTGGCGCATGGCGCGACGATCCACTCGGACACGCGCGTGACGAAGGTGCTGGCCGCCGACGGCGCCGCCACCGGCGTGCAGGCCGAGGTGGTCGATCCGGGCACCGGCCAGGTCAAGGCCACGCTGCAGGTCGACGCACCGATCGTGGTGCTCGCCGCCGGCCCGGTGCAGACGCCGCTGCTGCTGCACAAGAGCGGCTTGGCCAACAGCAGCGGCCAGGTGGGCAAGAACTTCGCGTGTCACCCGACGCTGTCGGTCACCGCGGTGTTCGACCGCGCGGTGGACGACTTCCACGGCGCCACCCACTCGCTCTACATGGACCGCGACGCGCTGCCGCAGCGCGGCGGCTACCTGCTGCTGAACGCGGTGCAGGACCCGGTGGAGGCGGCCACGCAGGTCGAGCCCGGCACGGGCAAGCCGTTCGTCGCCTACATGCAGCAGTACCGCAACACCATCCGCCTGATCAGCCTCATCCACGACAAGAACAACGGCGAGGTGCGCTGGGAGAACGGTGCCAAGCAGATCGCCTACGACGTCGACGACGAGGACTTCGAGGCGATGAAGAAGGGTCTCGTCACCACCTGCAAGGTGCTGTTCGCCAGCGGCGCGCAGAAGCTGCACCTGCCCACGTCGCAGCCGCTGTCGATCGACCGGGTGGAGGACGTGGAGCGGGTGATCGGCGGCCTGAAGAACGAGAAGGCGCGCTACCGCTACACCTCGTTCCACCCGCAGGGCACCTGCCGCATGGGGGCGGACCCGAAGACCACCGTGGTCGACCCGCACGGCCAGACGCACGATGTGAAGCGGCTCTACGTGGCCGATGCCAGCCTGCTGCCGACGTCGATCGGCTACAACCCGTCCGAGACGGTGTACGCGCTGGCGCACTACATCGCCGACCGGCTCAACGCGGCGCATCCGGTGCGCTCGCGCGCGGCGGCCTGACGCGGTGCCGCGGGAAGGGCGTGCCCCTTCCCGCGCGGGCGTTCACTCGGCGTCGGGCTGGCGACCCGGCTCGGCCGCGCGGAAAGCCTCGAGCTCGTTGCAGGCCGCTTCGATCGCGGTCAGCGTCGGGCAGCCGGCGAGGTCGATGTGGAAGCGGCGCGCGCTGAACAGCTGCGGCACCAGGCAGCAGTCGGCCAGCGTCGGCGTGTCGCCGAAGCAGAAGCGGCCGGCACGGCCGCTGGCGGCGATGTCGCGCTCCAGCGCGGCCACGCCGATGCCCAGCCAGTGCTGCAGCCACTGCGTCTTCGCGGCCTCGTCGAGCTGCAGCGGGCCGGTCAGGAACTTCAGCACGCGCAGGTTCTGCAGCGGGTGGATGTCGCAGGCGATGTACTGCGCCAACCGGCGCACGTAGGCGCGGTCGGCCAGCGCGCGCGGCAGCAGCGGCACCTCGGGGTGGCGCTCCTCCAGGTACTCGAGGATGGCCATCGACTGGCTGGTGCTGACCTCGCCGTCGTCCAGCACCGGCACCAGCGACTGCGGGTTCAGCGCGGTGAATGCCGGCTTGAACTGCTCGCCGCCGTCGCGGTTCAGGTGCACGAAGCGCTGTTCGTACGGCAGGCCCTTCAGGTTCAGCGCGATGCGCACCCGGTACGAGGCCGAGCTGCGGAAGTAGTTGTGCAGGGTGAGGGTCATATGGGAGGTGCAGGCTGACGCGAGGGGGCTTGTAGGAGCGGCTTCAGGCGCGATCGGTGGCAGGCAGCGAATCGCGGCTGAAGCCGCTCCTACAGAGAAGTCCCCACAGAGAAATCCACAGGAGGGGCCGGCGATCAGACGCCGAGGTACTGCTCGACGATGTGCGGCTCGGCCCGCAGCGCGTTGGAGTCGCCATGCCACACCACGCGGCCCTTCTCGATGACCACATGCCGGTCGGCCAGCCCGAGCAGGTGGCCGATGTTCTTGTCGATGACGATCTGCGCCAGGCCTTCCTGCTTGAGGCGGCCCAGCGCCTGCCAGATCTCCAGCCGGATCAGCGGCGCCAGCCCTTCGGTGGCCTCGTCGAGCACCAGCAGCCGCGGGTTGGTCATCAGCGCGCGACCGATCGCCAGCATCTGCTGCTCGCCGCCGGAGAGCTGCGAGCCCAGGTTGCGCCGGCGCTCCTGCAGGCGCGGGAAGAAGCCGTAGACGCGCTCCAGCGTCCACGGCTGGCGAGATCGAGTGCCTGGTGTGCCGCCGGCCTTGGCGGCGCGGGCGGTGGCGACCAGGTTTTCCTCGACCGTCAGGTTGGGAAACACCTGGCGGCCTTCGGGCACCAGCGCCAGGCCCTGGCGCGCCACCTTGTGCGAGGGCCAGCCGTGCACGGCCGTGCCGTCCACGCGGATCTCGCCGCCGCGGCACGGCAGCAACCCGAACAGGCACTTGATGGTGGTCGAGCGCCCCATGCCGTTGCGCCCCAGCAGCGTGACCACCTGGCCCTCGGCGACGTCGAACGACACGTCGAACAGCACCTGCGCGCGCCCGTAGGCGGCCTGCAGGCCTTGCAGCGATAGCAGCGTCATCAGTGGGCCTCTTCCTCGCCGAGATACACGGCCTTCACTTCGGGGTGCGCGCGGATCTCCTCGGGCGTGCCGGTGAACATCACGCGGCCGTAGACCAGCACGGAGATGCGGTCGGCCAGCTGGAAGACCGCGTCCATGTCGTGCTCGACCAGCAGGATGGTGTACTGGCGCTTCAGGCGCTGCAGCAGCGAGACGACGACGGCCGACTCCTGCACGCTCATGCCGGCCATCGGCTCGTCCAGCAGCAGGAAGCTGGGTTTGGCGGCCAGGGCCATCGCGAGCTCGAGCTGGCGGCGTTCGCCGTAGGCCAGGTCGGCCGCGGGCACGTCGGCCCGGGCGGTGAGGCCGGCCAGCGCGATGCCGTCTTCGGCGGCGGCCCTGGCGGCACGGTCGCCGGCCAGCGGCTGCCAGAAGCGGAACGCCGGCTCGCGCGCGCCGCGGGCGGCCAGCAGCGCGTTCTCCAGCACGGTGAACTCGTCGAACACCGAGGTGATCTGGTAGGAGCGCAGCAGGCCGGCGCTGGCGCGCTGCGAGATCGGCTCGGCGGTGACGTCACGGCCCTTGAAGCGGATGCGCCCTTCGTTGGGGAACAGCTCGCCGGAGAGCTGGTTGATCAGCGTGGTCTTGCCGGCGCCGTTGGGGCCGATCACCGCGTGCAGCTCGCCTTCTTCCACCGAGAGGCTCACCGCATCGGTGACCAGCAGCGCGCCGTAGCGCTTGACCAGGCCGTCGGTTTGCAGGATCGTGGGCATCAGTGGCCTCCTTGCACGGCAGGGGTGGCAGCGGTCTTGGCGGTCGCAGGCGTTTGAGAGGGTGCCCGGTCCAGCTTCGCCAATGCCCCCATCAGCCCGGTGCGCCCCACCAGCGCGAGGATCACGATCACCGGGCCGAAGACCACCATCCAGTGCTCGGTGTACGCCTTCAGGATCTCCTCCATGCCGAGGAAGGCGATCGCGCCGAGCACCGGTCCGAAGACGGTGCCGATGCCGCCCAGCACGACGATCACGATCAGGTCGCCCGAGGTGCTCCAGCTCAGCGTGGCCGGCGAGGCGAAGGCGTTCAGGTTGGCCAGCAGCACCCCGGAGAGCCCGCACAGCATCGCCGAGATCACGTAGGCCGCCAGCCGGTACGGCAGCACCGGGAAGCCCACCGCGGCCACGCGGCGCGGGTTCTGGCGTGCCGCGCGCAGCACCATGCCGAACGGCGCGCTGCGCAGCCGGTGCATCCACCAGGTCTGCAGCGCCAGCACCACGAAGCCCGCGGCATACACCGCGGTGGCGCTGCCCAGCGTGAACGGGCCCAGGCGGCTGGGGGCGGCCAGCGTCATGCCGTCGTCACCGCCGTACTGCTTCAGGCTCACGAACAGGTAGTAGCCCATCTGCGCGAAGGCCAGCGTGATCATGATGAAGCCGATGCCGGTGGTGCGCAGGCTCACCAGGCCGGTGACGAAGGCGGTGAGGCCGCAGGCCAGCAGCGTGATCGCGATGTGCAGCAGGCCGTTGTCCGCGCCGTGGAAGGCCGGCAGCGCCACCGCGTAGCTGCCGATGCCCATGAACAGCGCATGGCCGAAGCCCACCATGCCGCCATAGCCCAGCGCAAGGTTGAGCGCCGACGCGGCGACGGCGTAGGCCAGCATGCGCGCCACCAGCGCGATGTAGAACGGCTGCCCGATCGCCTGGGCGACGAAGGGCAGGGCCGCGAGCGCGGCCATCAGGACCAGCGGCACCCAGTGGCTGGGCCGGTGCAGGAGCGAGGTCATCGAGTCAGCCCTTGTGAGCAGGGAAGAGGCCTTGCGGGCGCCACGCGAGCACCCCGGCCATCAGCAGGTACACCAGCATCGAGGCCAGCGCCGGGCCGGCGGCATCGGCCACCGAGCGGTCGGCCAGCTGGCGCAGCAGCATGGGCAGGAAGGTGCGGCCCAGCGTGTCGGCCACGCCGATGATCAGCGCCGCGTAGAACGCCCCGGCCACCGAGCCGATGCCGCCCACCACGATCACCACCAGCGCGGTGATCAGCACCGGCTCGCCCATGCCGCTCTGCACCGACAGGATGGGCCCGGCCATCGCGCCGGCCAGGCCGGCGAGCATCGCGCCCAGCCCGAACAGCACCGCGTTCAGCAAGCCGATGTTCACGCCCAGCGCCCCGACCATCGCCGGGTTCACCGAGCCGGCGCGGATCAGCATGCCCAGGCGCGTCTTGTGGATCAGCAGGTACGAGCCCACGGCGACCGCCAGGCCCACGCCGATGATCAGGAAGCGGTAGCTGGGATAGTTGAAGCCGAACAGCTCCACCGTGCCCGACAAGGCATCGGGCACCGAGACGAAGTACGGCTGCGGGCCCCAGAGGATGCGGGCCAGTTCGTTGAAGAACATCACCAGGCCGAACGTGGCGAGCACGTGGTCGAGGTGGTCGCGGCGGTACAGGCGCGAGATCGCCAGGCGCTCGAGCACCAGGCCGACCAGGAACGTCGCGGCCATCGCGATGGCCAGCGCGGCGACGAACGAGCCGGTCTTCTCGTAGCCGATCGCGCCGGCATAGGCGCCCAGCATGTAGAGGGCGCCGTGGGCCAGGTTGACAAAACTCATGATGCCGAACACCAGCGTCAACCCGGCGGCGAGCAGGAACAGCAGCACGCCGTACTGCAGGCCGTTGAGCAGCTGTGCCAGCAGCAGCGTGCCACTGATCATGGAAGCCTCACTTCAAAGCGCATTGGGTGTGGTAGCTGTCGGTGTGTTCCGGCAGCGGCACGCCCACCTGCCGCGTCACCAGCTTGCCACCGGCCTTGACGACCTCGAAGGCGTAGTAGTTCTGGATCGGCAGGTTGTTGTTGTTGAACTTGAACGGCCCGCGCACCGACTTGAATTCGGAGCCCGCCGCCTTGACGGCTTTCGCGAACGCGGCCTTGTCGGCGGTGTTGCCGCCGACCTTTCTCAGTGCGACGTCGAGCACCTGCGCGGCGTCGTAGCCGGTGGCGGCGTATTCGCTGGGCAGGCGCTTGTACTTGGCCTCGAACGCGGCGACGAACTTCTTGTTCTCCGCGGTGTCGAGCGCGGCGTCGTACATCGCGCCGCTGATGCTGTCGGCCGCGGCGTCGCGCAGCGAGGGCATCGTGGTGCCGTCGATCGTGAACACCGAGTAGAACGGCATCTTGCCGAGCAGGCCGGCCTGGCGCATCTGCTTGACGAAGTTGACGCCCATGCCGCCGGGGTAGAAGACGAACACCGCCTCGGGGTTCACCGCCTGCATCTGCGCCAGCTCGGCGGAGTAGTCCGGCTGGTTCACCTGCGTGTACAGCTCCTCGACGACGGTGCCCTTGAACATCCGCTTGAAGCCGGCCAGCATGTCCTTGCCGGCCTGGTAGTTCGGCGCCATCAGGAACACCTTCTTGATGCCCTTGTCCTGCGCGTACTTGCCCATGGCTTCGGCGGCGCCGTCGTTCTGCCAGGCCATCGAGAAGACATTGGGCTTGCACTGCGCACCGGCCACCGGCGACGGGCCGGCATTGGTGGCCAGCGCCACGGTGCCCGATTCGGCCAGGCGCGGCAGCGCGGCCATCAGCACGTTCGAGAAGCTGAGGCCGACGATGGCGTCGACCTTGTCCTTCTCGATGAACTTGCGCACCGCCTGGGCGCCGACGTCGGGCTTGAGCTGGTCGTCTTCCTTCAGCACGTTGACCGGCTGGCCGCCGAGCTTGCCACCGAGCTGGTCGACCGCCAGCATGAAACCGTCGACCTGGTCCTGGCCGACGATGGCGATCGGGCCGGACAGCGGTGCCAGGAAGCCGATGGTGGCGGCGGGGGCCTGCGAGGCGGCTGCGGCCAGGGCGGCCGCGGCGAGGATGCGATGGGCGGGGCAGGGGCGTGCCATGCTTGTCTCCGGGTTGTCGTTGACCGGCATCATGTCGGCCGCCTGCGCCAGCGCCAATAGAACAGGGTGAATAGGTCCCATCACGGGCGTGAATGGGCACGCAGGGAACTTTGGGAAACTTGTAGGAGCGGCTTCAGCCGCGATGGGCTCGTTGCCGGGCACGCATCGCGGCTGAAGCCGCTCCTACAGGAAGTGCGAGGGCGATGCCCCTTACTTCATCGCGCACTGCCCGTGGTACGCATCCTCCAGCTGCTTCAGCGGCGTCGCCACGGTCTTCAGCGCGGGGCGGCCCTCGCCGTCCTTCACCACTTCCATCACGTGCATGTCGTGCACCGGGAAGTGGTTGTTGTTGAACTTGAAGTCGCCGCGCACCGACTTGAAGTCGGCCGCCTTCAGCGCCGCGCCGAAGGCGTTCTTGTCGGCGACGTTGCCCTTCACCTTGGCCAGCGCCGAGTCGAGCAGCAGCGCGGCGTCGTAGCTCTGCGCGGCGTAGTTGGACGGCACGCGCTTGTACTTCTTCTCGAAGTCGGCGACGAACTGCTTGCTGGCCGCGTTCGGGAAGTCGGGCGCCCAGAAGCCGCCGCTGACCATGCCCACCGCGGCATCGCGCAGCGCCGGCAGCGTGGTGGCGTCGGCGATGAAGGCGCTCAGCAGCGGCACCTTCTTGATCAGGCCGGCCTGCTGGTACTGCTTGACGAAGCCCACGCCCAGGCCGCCCGGGTAGAACGCGAACACCGCGTCGGGCTGCAGCGCCGACACCTGCGTCAGCACGGCCGAGAAGTCGAGTTGCGTCAGCGGGGTGTAGAGCTCGTCGGCCAGCTGGCCTTTGTAGTGGCGCTTGAAGCCGGCGATGATGTCCTTGCCGGCCTGGTAGCTCGGCGCCAGCGTGACCACGCGCTTGTAGCCCTTCTCGGTGGCGTACTTGCCCACCGCCTCGGCGGCCTGGTCGCCCTGCCACGAGGTGATGAACTGGAACGGCGAGCACTGCGCGCCGGCGATCTGCGACGGGCCGGCGTTCGAGCCGATCAGGAACACCTGCTTGTCGGTCACGGCCTTGTGGATCGCCAGCATCTCGTTGGAGAACGACACGCCGGTGATGATGGGCACCTGGTCCTGGTCGAGCAGCTTGCGCGCGGCCTGGTTGGCCACCTCGGGCTTGAGCTGGGTGTCTTCCTTGATGATGCTGACCGGCACGCCGCCCAGCTTGCCGCCGTTCTTCTCGACCAGCAGCATGAGGCCGTCGTACTGGTCCTGGCCGACGGCGGCCTGCGGGCCCGACAGCACGCCGAGGAAGCCGATCTTCAACGGTGTCTGGGCCTGCGCGGCGGTGCACACGAGGGCCGCGGCGGCGGCCAGGGTGAGGATGCGTTTCATCGAGTGTCTCCTGCGGGGTCGGGGGGTGTCTTCTGTGTGATCTCTGTAGGAGCGGCTTCAGCCGCGAGGGCTCGTGGTGGGGCGCGAATCGCGGCTGAAGCCGCTCCTACAAACACGGGTCGTCAGGCGGGCAGTGCCTGCGGCGCGCGCGCCTGCTGCTCCTCGCGGATCAGGCGTTCCATCGTGCGGCGCATGCGCACCGGGCCGGCGTCGACCGCCAGCAGCACCGGGTTCATCGCCCACAGGTCCTGCTCGCCGACGACCTGCTGCTGCGCGTCGACGATGGGCTTGTCCTGATCGGCGAAGGCGATGCGGCGCAGGCGGGCCAGTTCCTCGTCGGTGGCGGCGTCGGAGACGGAGCCCGGCGGCCGCGCCGAGGCGAAGTGGTAATGCGTGGTGGTCGCGGTCTCGGGGGTCAGCAGGTGGATGCCGTAGTACCAGCCCATCACCTCGCGCTGCGCACCGGGCGCCTTCACGCCGGCGTCGAGCAGGTAGCAGCCGGGGGCGCGCCACTGCATGTTCTGCCAGGCGTCCACGGGTTTGCCGTCCTGGCGGAACAGCATGTCGAACACCGCCGGCACGTCGACGTTGGGCATCTCGCGGTCGACGTGCAGCGCGCCGTTCTCCTCGCGCACGACGGGGAGCGTGTCGACCATCTGCTTGCTGCCGATCAGGCCGTCGTGCAGGTAGGCGACGTGGCTGAGGTCGAGCAGGTTCTCGCCCATCAGGATGTAGTTGGCGCCGATGTGGATGGCCCCGCGCGTGACGTGGTAGCCGGCCTCGGCGTCGAGCACGCCGTAATCGGGGATGGTGGCCGGGTCGGCCTCGCGCTCGCCCATCCAGATCCACAGGATGCCGTGGCGCTCGACCACCGGGAAGCTGCGCACCTTGGCGGCGGCGGGGATGCGGCGGTCGCCATGCGGGTTCTCGATGCAGCGGCCGGCGGCGTCGAATTTCAGGCCGTGGTAGACGCACTCGATCACGTCGTCCTTCAGCGTGCCCAGGTGCAGCGGGATGAAGCGGTGCGGGCAGCGGTCGAACAGCGCCACCGGCGAACCGTCGGCCCGGCGGTAGAAGACGACGTCGTCGCCGAGCAGCTTGCGGTGGAACAGCTCGCCGGGCTTGACGTCGTCGCTCCAGCAGGCGACGTACCAGGCATTGCGCAGGAAGGCCATTGCGCGAGTCCTTTCGTTTGATTCAACAACAATCGACAACAAACAGAGTGTGCGGTTTGTAAGTTGAAAACGACATCCGGGATTGCACGGTGGCCGGCCCTGTGACGTCGACCCGTGACGGCCCATTACGATGGCGACACCGCATGCCAGCGACCCTCCCATTTCCGGCTTCCATGACCGCCTCCACCGCCGAACGTTCCCGTGCCGCCGCGGCCGCCACGCCGCGCCCCAAGCGCACGCCCCGCGACCAGGCCACCCGCAGCCGCGAGGCGCGCGCGAAGCTGCTCGACGCGACGATCCAGGTGCTGTTGGAAAAGGGCTACAACGGCCTGACCACCAAGGAGGTGGCCAGCCGCGCCGGGCTGTCGAACGGCGCGTTGATGCACCACTACGCCAACAAGGGCGACCTGGTGGTGGCCGCCACGGCCGAGGTGTACGAGGAATGCATCGCGCGCGGCCAGCGCACCGCGCGCAGCCCGCAGGCGCTGGAGAACCCGATCGCCGGCTTCATGGCCGACAGCATGGCGGTGTACTTCGAGTGGCCGTTCATCGCCGCGCTCGAGGTGCTGATGGTGGCGCGCACCGACCCGGCGCTGATGGAGCGCATCAAGCCGGTGATGGAGCACTACCGCCGCGAGACCAACACGCTGTGGCTGCAGGTGTTCGCGCAGGCGGGCTACGCGCCCGAGCAAGCCGAGCTGGCACTGAACCTGACGCTCAACCAGGTGCGCGGCCTCGGCGTGCACTCGCTGTGGAAGCCGGCGCGCGCCGCGCAGGAGGCGCTGCTGGAAGAGTGGCTGGTGGCCGCGGCGCGGCTGTTCCCGCTGCCGCGCAAGGCCCGGCGGCGCGCCGCCGCGGCCGAGGTGTCCTAGACCGACGCGACCAGCGCGGCCACCACGTCCGCCGGTGCCGTGATGAACGGCGAGTGGCTGGTGCCGAGTGTCTTCTGCACGAAGGCGTTGCCGGGCGTGAAGGCGTCGGCCTCGGCGATCATGCGGTCCTGCACCGCGATCGGGATGGCGTGGTCGGCGGTGCAACGGATGAAGCTGCGCGGCACCTTGCCCCAGCGCGCCGCGGTGGCGTTCACCGGCGTGGTGAAGGCCTGCAGCGGCTCGTCGGGCGTCAGCAGGTTGGCCACGGCGGCGAAGGCGCTGTCGCTGGCATCGTGATAGAACGCGCTGCGCAGGCCGGCGCGGTAGGGGGCATCGGTGGCATCGACGTTCAGCCGCGATGCGCCGACCACCGCCGGATCGGCGACGAACAGCGGCGGCACCTCGGAGGCGACGAAGTCGTCGCGCGTGAGGTAGCCCAGCACCGTGGGCAGCGCCACCGGCACGAACGCGGTCAGGTACACCAGCCGGCGGATCAGCGTCGGCTCGGCTTCGGCCACTGCGCTCAGCGTCGCGCCGCCCAGGCTGTGGCCGACCAGGATCACCGGGCCGGCGCCGGCCGCCACCAGGCCGCGGACCACGGCCAACGTGTGGTCGCGGAAGTCGTTCAGCGTCAGCGCGGCCAGCGGCGACACCTCGGTGGACAGTGCGGCCATGTCCTGCGGCCGGGCGAGGTACGACGCCGGGAAGCGGGCCTGCGCGGCGTGGCAGGGCAGGTCGAGCGCGACGCTCGGAAAACCCTGCAGCGCCAGCAGCCGCACCGTCTCGGACCAGCACCAGCCGCCATGCCAGGCGCCATGCACGAACACGAAGGTGGGCTTGCGGGTGCTGGCCGCCTCGTCGGCATGGCCACCGCCGCAGGCGGCCAGCGCGGCGCCGGTGACGCCGGCGGTCAGCTGGCCCATGAAGTTTCTGCGTTGCATCGTTGTCTCCTGTTGACTCGTCGACGCGGGGAGTCGCGTCGGTCACGAGCGTAGGAAGGCGATGCGGGGGTGGCTGGCTGCTGTGTGCCGCCGGAATGGCCGTCATGTGCCAAAGGGGCTCAGACTTTCCCGTGTTGTCTTTGTAGGAGCGGCTTCAGCCGCGATGGGCTCGTGGTCAGGCGCGAATCGCGCCTGAAGGCGCTCCTACGAGGCCCCGGGATCAGCGCTGTTGGCGCAACTGCTGCGGCGTCTGCCCCAGCCCGCGCTTGCACACCCGCGCGAAGTGCGACGCATCGGGCCAGCCGGCGCGGCGGCCGATCTCGGCCAGCGTCAGCGCATCGAAGTGCGGCGAGGCCAGCATGCGCCTGGCCGCGGCCAGCCGGTGCTGCAGCAGTTGTTCGGCGAACGTGGTGCCGGCGGCGGCGAGGCCGCGGTACAGCGTGCGCACCGAGAGGCCGAGCGCCTCGGCGGCATCGCCGGCGCACAGGCCCGGCCGGGCGTGTTCGGCGCGGATCCAGTCGTCGATGCGTTGGTACAGGCGCAACGCGTCGGCGGTGGGGTCGATGGCGGGTGGAGTATCGGCCGCCAGCGCGAGCAGGTGGCCGAGCTGGTCGGCGAGCGCCGGGGCGGGCAGCGCCGCGCCGGGCAGCAGCGCTGGTTGCAACTGCCGCACGAAGCTGCCGAGCACCTGGCCCCAGCCGTGCTGGCCGTCGATGCGGCGCGCCAGCAGCGCGGCCGGGTCGGCCACCCAGGTCTCGAGCCAGCCGATCGGCAGCTGCAGCGACAGCACGTCCACGGTCTCGGGGAAGTGCAGCGCATAACAGCGCCGTGAGTCGATCAGGGCCAGGTCGCCGGGCCGCAGGCGCGTGTCGCGGCCGGCCTGTTCCACCGCGCACGGCGTGCCGGCCTTCCACAGCAGGTAGTAGTAGTCGGCGTGGCTGCGGGCGATGGCGTGCGGGCGGCGGTAGACGTCCTGCGCGCTGCCGAGCACCTGGTGCACCGTGACCGCATCGAGCGGCAGCGACTGCAGCTCGGCTGCGAAGGTATTGCGCACGCCGCTGGTCGCGTCCATCTCGAGGAAGCCCTCGCAGATCGCGCCGACCCAGTAGTCCAGCCGCCGCGCCGGGTCGACCGTGTCGGTCGACCAGCGGCGAGGGGCGGGGCCGTGCGGCATGTCAGTGGGCTCCCTCTCCCCTTGCGGGAGAGGGCCGGGGAGAGGGGCAGACCGTGGCATGCGCCCCCTCTCCCCAACCCCTCTCCCGCGAGGGGCGAGGGGCTTTGGTGGCCTGCATCGGGTGCAGCGTCATCTCACTCCAGCGCGACGAGCACGCGGCCGTTTTCGATGCGCACCGGGTAGCTGCGCACCGGCGTGTCCAGCGGCTCGCCGAGCGGCTGGCCGTCGCGCACGTCGAAGCGCCCCTGGTGCAGCGGGCATTCGATCGTGTGGCCGTCGACGAAGCCGTCGCACAGGCGCGCGGCGCCGTGCGTGCAGCGGTTGTCGGTGGCGTAGACCGCGCCGTCGACGCCGTACAGCGCGAGCTCGCGGCCGGCCACCTCGATGCCGATGACGTCGTCGCGCGGCACCGCGGCCAGCGCGATCGCGTCGACCCAGTTCATATCGGGTAGATGATCGAGTTCGGGATCATCTCGCTGTCGTACACGCACAGCTTGGCCTCGAACTTCAGGCCTTCGGGCGTGCGCACGATGGTGTCGAGGTAACGCCCGACGTTGTACACCTCCGAGAGCTGGCTCAGCTTGGTGCGCACGACGACGTAGTTGGCCTCGGTCTCGAAGCGGTCGCCAGCGGCCTGGTGCACCACCGGCGCGCCGATCACGTGGCGCTGGTAGTACGGGTCGTGGAACAGCGTCTCGCTGATGCCGTAGACGCGGTCCTTCAGCATGCCCTTGCTGGTGAACGACAGCGTGGCCAGCGGGAAGCCGCGCTCGTGGTTCTCGCGCGGCTGCAGCCGGTAGCTGCACTGCTCGGTGAAGAAGTCGGGCCAGCGGTCCCACTGGCCGCTGTCCACCGCGCTGGCGTAGGCCGCGTACAGCTGCACGATGGCCTGGTAGTCCTGGAAGTCGATGTTCATCTCACTTCTCCTCGTCCTTTTCCATGACTTCGCGCCAGTAGCGGTACATGCCGCGGATCAAGGTCTCCGTGACCATGTGGCCGGTGTGCTCCTCCACATCGCGCCCGCCCAGCTCGGCCAGCACGCGGTGGTACGGCTTGCTCTCGAAGCCTTCCTGCGAGAACTCGATCACCTCGCCGTCGTCCGCCGAGACGAAGCCGGCCGGGCCGAACAGGTTCGACTGGCGCAGGCGGCGCTGCACCATCTCCTCGTCGTCGTCCTCGTAGGTGAAGTGGGTCCAGACGAAGTCGAAGTGGCCGTGGCCGTCGGGCTGGATGTGGCGCGTCGACACGCTGTTGACCTGCTGCTGCAGGATCACGCTCGGGAAGATGGTCGTCATCACCGCGGTGGGGCCTTCCCACCAGGGTTCCTGCACGATGTCGAGGAAGCTGGGGTCTTCGAGCTTCATCGATTCCTTGAACGACGACACGCCGGTGACCTGCTCGGCCTTGCCGCCGGTGCCGCGCGTGGAGATCATCGCGGCGTGGCGGTGCTTGGCGTCCATCTTCAGCTCCGACTTGTTGTCGGCGCGCCAGAGCCCGAAGGTGACGAACCAGGTGTGCAAGAGGCCCGGGTGGTACGGGTCCTTGATGTTCTCCTGCATCAGCTTCCAGTTGCCCGGGATGCGCTGGCGGTTGTAGCCGAGGATCTTCAGCTTGCGGCCGTTGAACATGCGGTCGAAGTAGCCCAGGATGGTCGGGCCGAGGTAGTCCTCGAACGACTCGACGTCGTGGTCGAACGACGCGAACACCACGCCGCCGCGCGTGGCCACCTTCAGCTTCGTCAGGCCGTTGGCGGCGTTGTCGAAGTCCTCCGGCAGGCCGCCGTGCATCGTGCCGTCCGGCTGGCGCACGCCGCGGCGGAACGCGGCGCCCTGCAGGTCGCCCTTGGGCGAGTAGCTCCACTGGTGGTAGGCGCAGGTGAAGTTCTTCTTCTTGCCGAAGCGTTCGCGCACGAAGCGCATGCCGCGGTGCGCGCAGACGTTCTCCCACACGTGGAGGGAGCCGTCGTTGGCCCGCGTCATCACCACCGAGCGCTCGCCCACGACGGTGCGCTTGAAGTCACCCGGCTCGGGCACCTCGGCCTCCAGGCCGATGTAGTTCCAGTGGCCCTTGTAGAAGATGCGTTCGAGCTCCTGCTTGTACACCTGCTCGTCGGTGTACACCGCGAACGGGATGCGGTGGGTGCCGTCGGTCTCCCACTGCGGCGTCTCGGGGAAGATGGCGCTGGTCATCGCTTGTCTCCTCTTGTGGACCGGCCTCAGCCGGCGACGGTCACCTCGATCGACGACAGCCCATCGATGGCGCCGCGCATCACGTCACCGCGCTGCACCGCGGCGACGCCCTCGGGGGTGCCGGTCATGATGATGTCGCCGGGCTCGAGCGTCTCGTACTCCGACAGGTAGGCCACGCACTCGGCCACCGACCAGATCAGCTTGGCGATGTCGGACGACTGGCGCGGCTGGCCGTTCACCGTCACCGAGATCGCGCCGGCGCTCAGGTGGCCGATGTCGGCCGCGGCGTGCAGCGTGCCGATCGGCGCGGATTGGGCGAACGACTTGCCGAACTCCCACGGGCGGCCCTTGTCGCGCGCTTCGAGCTGCAGGTCGCGGCGCGTCATGTCCAGGCCCACGGCGTAGCCCCAGACGTGGCGCAGCGCATCGGCCACGGCGATGTCGCGGCCGCCCTCGCCGATGGCGATCACGAGTTCGATCTCGTGGTGGTAGTTGGCCGTCTTCGGCGGGTACGGCACGCTCACCGGCTGGCTGGCGTCGACCACGGCGTTGGCCGGCTTCATGAAGAAGAACGGCGGTTCGCGGTCCGGGTCCTTGCCCATCTCGCGGGCGTGCGCGGCGTAGTTGCGGCCCACGCAGAACACGCGGTTCACCGGGAAGCGCTCGCGGCGCCCGGCCACGGGCAGGGTGGGGATCTGGGGGGCAGGGACGGCGTAGTCGGTCATGTCGTGGTGCTCCGGTAGGGGATGGTTCAAAGCTTCTGTTCGCGCCACAGGCCGAGGGCCTGCTGCACGGGGCGGTCGGAGTAGCTGAACAGCGTCAGCTCGGTGCCGGCGCGCAGCGTCAGCGTCTGCCACGAGGGCACGACGAAGACGTCGTTCTCCTCGAGGGGCCAGGACGTGTCGCCCACCTGCACTTCGCCGTGGCCTTCGAGGCAGGCGTACACGGTGCTGTCGGTGCTGCGATAGGGCCGGGTCTCGAAGCCCTGCGGCAGGCGCTGCACGAAGGCGCCGATGGTGGGCATCGGCGAGGCGCCGGTGGCCGGGTTGACGAAGCGCTGCTTGTGGCCGAAGTGGGCATCGGGCGCGGTGCGCGCCAGGTCGGCCAGCGCGGCGCGGGTGCGGGCGTACGGGTAGACGAACACCTTGGTGGGCTGCGACGCGGTCTGGTAGCAGTCCACCGGCACCATGTTGGCGCCGTAGCGGGCCAGGGCATCACCCTCGGGGCGCGCGGTGGCCTGCTCGGCCGCGTCGTGGCGCTCGGCGAAGCCGGCATCGAAGAAGCGCACCAGCGGGATGTCCAGGCCGTCGAGCCAGACCACCGGCTGCTCGCCGAGGTTGCCGTGGTCGTGGAAGGTCCAGGCCGGCGTGATGATGAAGTCGCCGCGGTGCATGGTGGTGCGTTCGCCGTCCACCGCGGTGTAGGCGCCTTCGCCGTCCAGCACCAGGCGCAGCGCCGACTGGGTGTGGCGGTGCGCCGGGGCCACCTCGCCCGGCAGGATGAGCTGCAGCCCGGCGTACAGCGACTGCGTGATGCACGACTGGCCGCGCAGCGCCGGGTTCTCGAGCACCAGCACGCGCCGCTCCGCCTTCTCGGCCGTGATCAGCTCGCCGGCCTGCATCACCAGGTCGCGCAGGTCGCGGTAGTGCCACAGCGCGGCCTGCAGCGGGCTGCGCGGGGAAGGCGGCACCAGGGCACCGAGCACCTCCCACAGCGGGGTCATGTGGCGGTCGGACAGTGTCGCGTAGTACGGCGCCAGGTCGGGGCGGGCGGTGGAGGTCATGCGGTGTCTCCAGTCGTTGGAACGTGTGTCTTGTCTTGTCTTTTTGTAGGAGCGGCTTCAGCCGCGATCGGTGGCAGGCGGCGAATCGCGGCTGAAGCCGCTCCTACAGAAGAAGGGAAGAAGGAAGGGTGGCGTGTTTCATGTGCCACTCGGATAGAAGGCATCGGCGTGCACGTGGTCCGGCGCGATGCCCAGCTTGCGCACCAGGAAGCTCGCGGCCTCGACCATCGGCGGCGAGCCGCACAGGTAGGCGCGCCAGCCGGCGAGGTCGCGCAGGTCGTGTTCGACCGCGGTGGTCACCAGGCCCGCGCGGCCGTGCCGCGGCAGCTCGCCCGGTTCGGCGACGAGCAGGTGCAGCCGCAGCTGCGGGTGGCAGGCCGCCAGCGCCTCCAGCACGTCGAGGGCGTACAGGTCGCGCCGGGCCCGGGCGCCCACGTACAGGTGCACCGGGTTGGCCATGCCGCCCTCGAGTGCGCCCCGCACGATGGACAGCACCGGCGCGAGCCCGGTGCCGGCGGCCATGCACAGCATCGGGCCGGTGTGGCGCCGGCGCAGGTAGCCGTTGCCCAGCGGGCCGCTGAGTCGCACGCTGTCGCCCACGCGCAATTGCTGCGCGATGTACTGCGTCACGCGGCCGCCCGGCACCACGCGCACGTGGAACACCAGCTCGTCGTCGCCGGGCAGGCCCGCCATCGAATAGGGCCGCACGTGCGCCGGCGTGAACTGCAGCTCGGCATGCTGCCCGGGCGAAAACGACAGCGGCTTGTTCGGCTTCAGCCGCAGCGCCTTGACCTCGTGCGACAGGTCGTCGATCGCGACCACGCTGGCCTTCAGCAGCCGCGCCGGGTGCACGACGATCTCGTCCGGCTCGGGCACCTCGATCGTGCAGTCGCCGGTGAGCACCGTCTGGCAGGCCAGCACATAGGGCAGCGTCGCGTCCAGCGGGCGGCGCTGTTCCTCGCCGCCGTCCATCACCTCGCCCTGCACCAGCCGGCAGCGGCAGGTGCCGCAGCGGCCGGCCCGGCAGCTGTGCGACACCGGCACCTCGGCCCGTTCGAGCACGTCGAGCAGGTTGTCGCCGGGGGCGCAGCGCACGGTGCGGCGCGAGGGAAGGAGGGTGAGTTCCATGGGATGGCCGGCATCATCGACGCCGCCCTGCCATCAGCCAATAGAATCACATGAATACATTGCATCACCGAGCTGAATGGCCTCGATCGACCTGAAGGACATCGACCTGAACCTGTTGGTGGTCTTCGACCGGCTGCTGTTCGAACGCAGCGTGTCGCGGGCGGCCGACAGCCTGGGCATCACGCAGCCCGCGGTCAGCAACGCGCTGGCGCGGCTGCGCAAGGCGCTGGGCGACGAGCTCTTCCTGCGCACGCCACGCGGCATGGAGCCGACGCCGTTCGCCGAGCAGCTGGCCGAATCGGTGACCTACGCGCTGGGCATGATCCACGGCGCGCTGAACCAGCGGCAGAGCTTCGACCCGGCCACCAGCGACCGTGCGTTCCAGGTCGGCATGACCGACATCGGCGAGATCTACTTCCTGCCCGAGCTGATGCGCCACCTCGCCGAGGTGGCGCCGAAGGTGCGCATCAGCACCGTGCGCAACACCTCGGTGAACCTGAAGGATGAGATGGAGGCCGGCCACGTCGACCTGGCGATCGGCTTCCTGCCGCAGCTGAAGGCCGGCTTCTTCCAGCGCCGGCTGTTCGTGCAGAAGTACGTCTGCCTGATGCGCAAGGGCCACCGGCTGGACCGCAAGTCGATCGCGCTGGAGGCGTTCAGCGAGGCCGACCATCTCTCGGTGGTGTCACCCGGCACCGGCCACGGCCGCATCGACGAGCTGCTGGAGCGCAACGGCGTGCAGCTGCACGTGCGGCTCACCGTGCCGCACTTCGTGGCGATCGGCCACATCCTCTCGGGCACCGACCTGGTGGCCTCGGTGCCCGAGCGGCTGGCACACCGCATGACCGGGCCGTTCGGCCTGGCGCAGGTGCCGCACCCGGCGCGGCTGCCCGAGATCGCGGTCAACCTCTTCTGGCACGCCAAGCAGCACAAGGATCCCGGCAACCAGTGGCTGCGCGGGCTGATCTTCAAGATGTTCAGCGCCGGCGAAGCGGCGGCTTGAGCGGCGCGCCGGGCGGTCAGCCCGGTGCCGGTTCGGCCGGCCGCCGGCCGCCCAGCCGCTGCGTCACCGCCGCCGCGGTGGCCTTCAGCGCCTGCGCCACCGGGCCGTTGAAGCGGTGGTCGAACGAGGCCGACGGCCCGATCGCGGTGATCGCCACCACCAGCTGGCCACGGTGGTCGTACACCGGGGCGGACATCGCGCTGACGCCCGCCGTCACCGCGCCCTCGACGCGGCTCACGCCGTGGCGGCGGATGTCGTCGAGCTCGGCGTAGAAGGCGTCCCAGGCCGGCAGCGCGCGGTCCAGCGTCTGGCGTTCCTGCTCGTACAGCGCCTGCAGCGCTTTGGTGGGCTGCAGCGCGGCGTAGAGGCGGCCGGAGGCGGTGTCGCTGATCGAGAACACCGTGCCGTGGCGCATGTTCACGTGCACCACCGCCGGCGATTCGCTGACGTGCACGATGGTCGGCCCCCGGTTGCCCCACACCGCCACGCCGATGGTGTGGCCCACCTGCAGCGCCAGCTCGGGCAGCAGCGGGGTGCTCACGCGCACCGGGTCGGTCTGCTGCAGCGCCATCAGGCCCAGCTGCAGCGCCAGGCGGCCCAGGCCGTACCAGCCGGTGTCGCGGTCCTGCTCGATCAGGCCGAGCTTGTTGAAGCTCACCAGGTAGGGGTGCGCCTTCGCCGGCGCCATGCCGGCCTCCCGGGCCAGCTCCTTCAGCGGCATCGCGCGGCCCTGGTGCGCCAGCGCGATCAGCAGCTGGCCGCCGACCTCCACGCTCTGGATGCCGCGTTGTTCTCGGGCCGGGCCGTCTTCCGGGGTGGGGGGGAGTTCGTCGATCGCGGTCATGGCCTGCAGCTAGGTGAAAACCCTGGAAAGCACCCGCAGTGGGTTGCGTTGAATCAAATGAATTAGACATCAACGAACGAGCCGAGTACCATCGGCCCGTTCGTTAAACATCGACGAAGTCATTTTCCTAAATTGAATTACCGGGTGCATCGATGAGCAAAGCCTTCGCCAGCCACGCCGACCTCGAAGTCAAGAAGGTCACCTTCACCAAGCTTTCGGACAACGCCTACGCGTACACCGCCGAGGGCGACCCGAACACCGGCGTCATCATCGGCGACGACGCCGTGATGGTGATCGACACGCAGGCCACGCCGGTGATGGCGCAGGACGTCATCAAGCACATCCGCACCGTGACCGACAAGCCGATCAAGTACGTGGTGCTGAGCCACTACCACGCGGTGCGCGTGCTCGGCGCCTCGGGCTACGCGCCCGAGCACATCATCGCCAGCCGCGACACCTACGACCTGATCGTCGAACGCGGCGAGCAGGACAAGGCCAGCGAGATCGGCCGCTTCCCGCGCCTGTTCCAGGCCGTCGAGTCGGTGCCGGACGGCATGACCTGGCCGACCATCACCTTCGAGAAGAAGATGTCGATCTGGCTCGGCAAGCTCGAAGTGCAGCTGCTGCAGGTGGGCCGTGGCCACACCAAGGGCGACACCATCGCGTGGATCCCGTCGCAGAAGATCCTGTTCTCGGGCGACCTGGTCGAGTTCGACGCCACGCCGTACGCCGGCGACGCCTACTTCCAGGATTGGCCGCAGACGCTGGCCAACCTCGAGGCGATGGAACCGGCCGCGCTGGTGCCGGGCCGCGGCGCCGCGCTGACCACGCCGGAGCAGGTGGCGCAGGGCCTGAAGGGCACGCGCGAGTTCATCAGCGACGTGTGGACCAGCGTGAAGGCCGGGGCCGATGCCGGCAAGGAGCTCCGCGCCGTCTACGAAGAGACGATGGAGAAGCTGCGCCCGAAGTACGGCCACTGGGTGATCTTCCAGCACTGCATGCCGTTCGACGTAACGCGCTGCTACGACGAGGCCACGCAGTACCCCGACCCGCGCATCTGGACCGCCGAGCGCGACCAGCAGATGTGGCAAGCGCTGGAAGGTTGACCCCCCCTACGGCCTGACGGCCGCCCCCCGAGGGGGCACCACCGGTGGACCGGCAGAGCCGGATCCACGGTGGTCGCTGGGTTGGACCCAGGTGTGCGACGAGAACTGAGATGAAGGAGACGATGTTGCAAGCAGCCGACGTCGACTATCAGAAACTGGTGTTTCAGTACCGCCACAGCGCGGACCAGGACGCCGCGCAGCCGGTGCGCCATCCGGTGGTGGTGGTGGGCGCCGGTCCGGTGGGCCTGGCGCTGGCCATCGACCTGGCCCAGCAGAACATCCCGGTGGTGCTGCTGGACAACGACGACCGGCTGTCCACCGGGTCGCGCGCGATCTGCTTCGCCAAGCGCACGCTGGAGGTGTTCGATCGCCTGGGCTGCGGTGAGCGCATGGTCGACAAGGGCGTGTCGTGGAACGTCGGCAAGGCGTTCCTGAAGGACGAGCAGGTCTACGCCTTCAACCTGCTGCCGGAAAGCGGGCACCAGCGCCCGGCCTTCATCAACCTGCAGCAGTACTACGTGGAAGGCTACCTGGCCGACCGCGCGGCCGAGCTGCCGCTGATCGACATCCGCTGGAAGAACGCGGTGGTCGGGCTGACGCAGTTCGCCGACCATGCGGTGCTCGAGATCGAGACGCCCGACGGCCCCTACCGGCTCGCCGCCGACCACGTGGTGTCGTGCGAAGGGTCGCGCTCGACGCTGCGCCGGCTGTGCGGGCAGGAAAGCCATGGCCGCACGTTCAAGGACCGCTTCCTGATCGCCGACATCAAGATGAAGGCCGACTTCCCGGCCGAGCGCTGGTTCTGGTTCGACCCGCCGTTCCACCCCGGCCAGAGCGTGCTGCTGCACAAGCAGCCCGACGACGTCTGGCGCATCGACTTCCAGCTCGGCTGGGACGCCGATCCCGAGGTCGAGAAGCGCCCCGAGAACATCGGCCCGCGCGTCAAGACCATGCTCGCGCACACCGCGCTGAAGGACGCGGAGTACGAGCTGGAGTGGGCCAGCGTCTACACCTTCTCGTGCCTGCGCATGGACCAGTTCCGCCACGGCCGCGTGCTGTTCGCCGGCGACTCGGCGCATGGCGTGTCGCCGTTCGGCGCCCGCGGCGCCAACTCCGGCATCCAGGATGCCGAGAACCTGGCGTGGAAGCTGGCCTATGTGCTGCAGGGCCGTGCCGGCGAGGCGCTGCTCGACACCTACAGCCCAGAGCGGGTGTACGCGGCCGACGAGAACATCCGCAACTCCAGCCGCGCCACCGACTTCATCACGCCCAAGAGCGAGATCAGCCGGCTGTTCCGCGACGCGACGCTGCAGCTGGCGAAGGAACACGAGTTCGCGCGCCGGCTGGTCAACAGCGGGCGCCTGTCGGTGCCGGCGACGCTGGACGGCTCGGTGCTGAACACCGCCGACGGCGACATGTTCACCGGTGCGATGCGCCCCGGCGCGGCCGCCGCCGATGCGCCCGTGCAAGTGAAGGGCCAGCCCGGCTGGCTGCTGCGGCAGCTGACCACCGGCCTCTTCAGCGCGCTGGTGTTCGACGGCCCGCAGGCCGCCGGGCAGATCGCCGCGCTGCAGGCCGCCGCCGAAGGCGTGGCACCGCTGCAGGTGCTGCTGGTCGGCGCGCGCGACCTGGCCGGTGCGACGACGCTGGCCGACCCCGACGGGGCCGTGGCCCAGCGCTACGACGGCCGCCCCGGCACCGTCTACCTGCTGCGCCCCGACCAGCACGTGTGCGCCCGCTGGCGCGCGCCCACCACCGCCGACGTGCAGGCCGCGCTGCGCCGCGCGCTGGCGCTGCATTGAAAGGAGCCCCGATGAGCTCGCTGATCACCACGCCGAACTTCGAGGCCGGCGACGACTTCTACGAAGCACTGATCGACGCCCACCGCGACCTCAGCACCGCGCAGAGCCACGAGTTGAACGCCAAGCTGGTGCTGCTGCTGGCCAACCACGTCGGCCGTCAGGCGGTGCTGGGCGAGGCGCTGAACGCCGCGCGGTCGAACGTGCTGTCGTCGTCGAACTGACCTTCCCCTCGTCCTCATCTTCTGGATGGTTTCTGGGGTGGCCTCTGTAGGAGCGGCTTCAGCCGCGATTCAAGCCACACCACGAGCCCATCGCGGCTGAAGCCGCTCCTACAGAAACACCACGAGCCCTTCATCTTCATGACCCTCGCCTACCAATCCGGCTTCGGCAACCAGTTCAGCACCGAGGCCGTGCCCGGTGCGCTGCCGCAGGGCCGCAACAGCCCGCAGAAGGTCGCGCACGGCCTGTATGCCGAGCTGGTCTCGGGCAGCGCGTTCACCGCGCCGCGCGCCGAGAACCACCGCAGCTGGCTGTACCGCCGTCAACCGTCGGTGGTGGCGGCCGCGTACCAGCCGTACCCGCACGAGTTCCTGAAGACCGGCGCGGCCGGCGGCATCGCCACGCCGCCCGATCCGCTGCGCTGGCAGCCGGTGCCCATCCCGGTCGAGGCGACCGACTTCGTCGACGGCCTGCGCACCATCGTCGTCAACGGCGATCCCGAGGCGCAGACCGGCATGGCCGCGCACCTGTACCTGGCCAACCGCTCGATGGACGACCGCGCGTTCGTCAACGCCGATGGCGAACTGCTGGTGGTGCCGCAGCAGGGCCAGCTCACCCTCACCACCGAGCTGGGCGTGCTCGAGGTGAAGCCCGGCGAGGTGGCGCTGCTGCCGCGTGGCCTGATCTTCAAGGTGGCGGTCGACGGCCCGTCGCGCGGCTACGTGTGCGAGAACTACGGTGCCCCGTTCCGCCTGCCGGAGCTCGGCCCCATCGGCTCCAACGGCCTGGCCAACCCGCGCGACTTCCAGGCGCCGGTGGCCGCGTTCGAAGACCACGCGCGCTCCTACGAGATCGTCAAGAAATACGGTGGTGAGCTGTGGACCGCGCGCCAGCCGCGCACGCCGTTCGACGTGGTCGCCTGGCACGGCAACCTCGCGCCGCTGAAGTACGACACGGCGAACTTCATGACCATCGGTTCGATCAGCTTCGACCACCCCGATCCGTCGATCTTCACGGTGCTGACCAGCCCGAGCGACACCCCGGGCACGGCGAACTACGAATTCGTGATCTTTCCGCCGCGCTGGATGGTGGCCGAGGACACCTTCCGCCCGCCCTGGTACCACCGCAACCTGATGAGCGAGTTCATGGGGCTCATCTACGGCCAGTACGACGCCAAGCCCGAGGGCTTCGTGCCCGGCGGCATGAGCCTGCACAATTGCATGGTGCCGCACGGCCCCGATGGCGACGCGTTCGAGAAGGCCTCGACTGCCCAGCTCGCGCCCCACAAGCTCGACCACACGCTGGCCTTCATGTTCGAGAGCCGCTGGCGCTTCAAGCCCACCGCGTTCGCGATGCAATCCGGCGCGCTCGACAGCGCGTACGCGAATTGCTGGTCCACGTTGAAGGACAAGTTCCAACCATGACGATCGACTTCACCCACGACCCGGCGCTGCGCAGCTGGGTGGCCAGCGCCAACACCGGCGACACCGACTTCCCGCTGCAGAACCTGCCGTACGCGCGCTTGCGCCGCGCCGGCTCGCACGAGCCGTGGCGCATCGGCGTGGCGATCGGCGACCAGGTGCTCGACCTGGCGCTGGCCCGCGATGCCGCCGCGCACTGGACGGCGGCCGAACGCGAGGCGCTGGCGCCGCTGGCCGCAGGCGACCTGAACACCTTCATGTCGGCCGGCCAGGCCACCTGGCGCACCGTGCGCCACGCGCTGTCGCGGGCGTTGACCGAAGGCAGCGCCGCGCGGGCCGCGTTGTCGACGGCGCTGGTCGCGCAGTCGGCGGTCGAGTTCACGCTGCCGTGCCGCATCGGCGACTACACCGACTTCTACACCGGCATCCACCACGCCACCACGGTGGGCAAGCTGTTCCGCCCGGACAACCCGCTGCTGCCCAACTACAAGTGGGTGCCGATCGGCTACCACGGCCGCAGCTCGTCGATCGGCGTCAGCGGCCAGGCGTTCCACCGGCCGAAGGGCCAGTACAAGGGTGAAGGCGACACGCCGCAGTTCGGCCCGTGCAAGCGGCTCGACTACGAGCTCGAACTCGGCGCCTTCATCGGCACCGGCAACGCGCTGGGCGATGCGCTCAGCATGGAACAGGCCGAACAGGCGATCTTCGGCGTGACGCTGCTCAACGACTGGTCGGCGCGCGACGTGCAGGCCTGGGAATACCAGCCGCTCGGCCCCTTCCTCGCGAAGAACTTCGCCAGCACGATCTCGCCGTGGATCGTCACGATGGACGCGCTGGCCCCGTACCGCGTGCCGTTCGCGCACCCGGAGAGCGACCCGCAGCCGCTGCCGTACCTCGACAGCGCGTTCAACCGCGAACAGGGCGGCCTGGACATCGACCTCGAGGTGCTGCTGCAGGGCGAGCAGATGGCCGCGCCGGTCACGGTGAGCCGCTCGAACTTCCGCCATGCCTACTGGACGCTGGCGCAGATGGTGGCGCACCACAGCGCCAACGGCTGCAACCTGCAGCCCGGCGACCTGCTGGGCACCGGCACGCAGTCGGGCCCCGAGGCCGGCCAGGGCGGTTCGCTGCTGGAGCTGTCGAACGGCGGCAAGCAGCCGCTGACGCTCGAGGGCGGCGAACAACGCACCTTCCTGCAGGATGGCGACAGCGTCGTGATCCGCGCCAAGGCGCGGCGCGAGGGCCGCGCGACCATCGGCTTCGGCGACTGCCGCGGCACCGTGCTGCCGGCACGGTGACCGGAAAGCCCCTCTCCCTCGTGGGAGAGGGGTTGGGGGAGAGGGGGCGCAGGCCACCACCGTTCCCCCCTCTCCCCAGCCCTCTCCCGCAAGGGGAGAGGGGGCCATACCGCGATGGAGCGAACGACATGACGACCCCGCAGCTCTACGGCTACTTCCGCAGCTCCGCCGCCTACCGCGTGCGCATCGCGCTGAACCTCAAGGGCCTCTCGGTGCAGCACGTGCCGGTGCACCTGCTGCGCAACGGCGGCGAGCAGCTCGCCGACGGCTACCGCGCCCGCAACCCGCAGGCGCTGGTGCCGCTGCTAGTCGAAGACGACTGGCAGCTGTCGCAGTCGCTGGCCATCCTCGAGTACCTCGAGGAAACGCATCCGCAGCCGCAGCTGCTGCCCGGCGATGCCCGCCAGCGGGCGCACATCCGCCAGCTCGCGCTGCTGGTGGCCTGCGACGTGCACCCGCTGAACAACCTGCGTGTGCTGAAGTACCTGAAGCACGCGCTCGGCACCGACGACGCGGCCAAGGAGACCTGGATCCGCCACTGGATCGATCTCGGCTTCGGCGCGCTCGAAGCGATGCTGGCGCCCGGCGGCCGCGACACCCCGCGCTTCTGCGTCGGCGACACGCCCACGCTGGCCGACTGCTGCCTGGTGCCGCAGCTTTTCAACGCGCGCCGCTTCGGCATCGACGTCGACAGCGCCTACCCGACGCTGGCGGCGATCGAACGCACCTGCGCGGCGCTGCCGGCGTTTGCCGACGCACACCCGTCGCGGCAGCCCGACGCTGAGTGACCGGCGCGGCGCCGCGGCGCCCGAAACCGAAAAAAGGCCGGCGACCGCGTCGTTGTTCAGCACGCTGAGAACCCTTCAAAAAACTTAACGTCCGCCTACCACGCACCGGCAGCATCGTGCTCTGGTGGTGACGACGGACGAGAAGTCGATGAAGTATGTCCCGCCGGCCGTGATCGGCCTCACCGCCGCGATGCTCCTGCCGGCGGCGCTGGCCCAGTCGGCCCCCGATGCCGGCAACCTGCTGCGCGAGATCGAGCGCCAGGCCTCGCCCCGCACCGAATCCAACCCCCTGCCGCAGGCCACGACGCCGACGGGTCCCCGCGAGGGCAGCGGGCCTCGCGTCACGGTGCGCTCGTTCCAGCTGGTCGGCGTGAAGCTGCTGCCGGAAACCGACGTGCAGCAGGCGCTGGCCCCGTGGGTCGGGCAGGCCGCCACCTTCGATGACCTGCGGCGCGCCGCCGATGCGGTGGCCGAGCTGTACCGCCGCCGCGGCTTCCTGGTGCGGGCCTACCTGCCGGACCAGGACGTGCGCGAGGGCCGCGTGACCCTGGCCGTGCTGGAAGGCCGGCTCGCCGCGGTGCGCATCGAGCGCGCTGCCGGCAGCACCCACGTGGGCGACGAGCAGGTGCAGGGCTACATGACGGCGCGCCAACAAGTCGGTGCACCGGTGCGGCCGGACGACCTGCAGCGCGCGGTCAGCCTGCTCAACGAACTGCCGGGCGTGACGGCCAGCTCCATGCTCGAGCCGGGCGAGCGCGAGGGCGAGTCGCGCCTGGTCGTCTCGGTGCGCGACAAGCCGCGCTTCAGCGGTTTCGCGCAGCTGGACAACACCGGTTCCAAGGCCACCGGCGAGGTGCGCGCCACGCTGGGCCTGCAGGCCAACAGCCCGCTGTCCATCGGCGACCAGCTGCAGCTGGTGCTCAACAAGAGCCGCGATGCCGCCTTCGGCAACCTGCTCTACGGCCTGCCGCTCGGCCACGACGGCCTGCGCCTGCAGGCCAACGCGCTGCGGCTGGACTATGGCTACACGCTCAACGGCACGCGCTACACCGGCAGCGCCGATGCGCTCGGGCTGGCGCTGCAGTACCCGCTGCTGCGCACCGCCACCAGCAACGCCAACGTCGGCCTCGCGCACGAGCGCAAGGGCTTCGAGAACCGCGTGGCCGGCATCGGCCTGAGCGACAAGACGCTGCGCATCACCACCGCCACGCTCGGTGGCGACCGGCTCGACGAATGGCTCGGCGGCGGCCTGCTGCAATACGGCCTGGCCTGGAGCGAAGGCCGCCTCGACCTCGCCGGCAACGCCAGCGACCTCGCGGCCGACCAACTGGCCAATGGACCACGGCGCCAGGGCCACTACCGCAAGGTGACGGCCTCGCTGGGCCGGCTGCAGCGCCTCACGCCCGCCGACACGCTGGCAGTGCTCGGCTCGGCCCAGTGGGCCAGCCGCAACCTCGATTCGGCCGAGAAGTTCCTCGCCACCGGGCCCTACGCGGTGCGGGCGTACGCGGGTTCGGAGCCCGGCGGCGACGACGGCGGCCTGGTCAGCTTCGAATGGCGGCGCCAGTTCGGCGACACCGTCACCACGACGGTGTTCCACGACCGCGCCTACGTGAAGCGCGACCACGACGTCAACGTCGCCTCGCTGTCGCCCAACGGCTACCGCCTGGCCGGCAGCGGCGTCTCGGTGAGCGCCGGCCGGGCCAGCACGCTGCTGCTGCGCGCCAGCGTGGCCTGGCGCCACGGCGGCAACCCGGTGCACGACCCGCTGGGCCGCGATGCCGATGGCACCCGCCGCAACCCGCGCGTGTTCGTCTCGCTGGTCAAGACCTTCTGATCGTCTCTTTCGTCTCGATCGTCCCGATCGGTCCGCCCCGTCTCTTCCCCTGACCGCGCGGCTGCGCGGTCTCCCCCTGCACTCTTCGAGTCCTCACATGAACAACGGTCCTGGCGCCCTCAATCGCATCTATCGCCTCGTCTGGAACGAAGAGCAGGGCGCGTTCGTCGCCGTCGCGGAGAACGCCCGCGGCCGCGGCAAGCGCAGCGCCCGGGTGGGCGCGGCGCTGGTGCTCGGCGTGGCGGCCTTCGGTGCAGCCTGGGCCGGAGGCCCCGCGCCGGGGGCATTGCCCAGCGGCGGCACCGTGGTGGCAGGCCAGGCCACGATCGCGCAGCAGGGCAGCCAGATGACGGTGCAGCAGGGCAGCGCCCGCGCCGCCATCGACTGGACCTCGTTCAACATCGGCGCGCAGGCCCAGGTGCAGTTCGCGCAGCCCGACGCGGCGTCGGTGGCGCTGAACCGGGTCACCGGCGCGGACGTCTCCTCGATCCACGGCCAGCTCAGCGCCAATGGCCAGGTGATCCTGGTGAACCCGAACGGCGTGGTGTTCGGGGCCGGCTCGCGGGTGGACGTCGGCGGCCTGGTCGCCAGCTCGCTCGACCTCGGCCTGAACGATTTCCTGGCGGGCAAACTGAACTTCAAGCGCGGCGCGGCCACCGGCAGCGTCGTCAACCAGGGCAGCCTGAACGCGGCGCCCGGCGGGTATGTCGCGCTGCTGGCGCCGCAGGTGCGCAACGAAGGCGTGATCACCGCGCAGCTGGGCACCGTGGCCCTGGCGGCCGGCGATGCGGTGACGCTGGACGTCAGCGGCACGCAGCTGCTGGGCATCAAGGTCGACCCGGCCACGCTCGATGCGCTGGTCGAAAACCGCCAGGCCATCGTCGCCGAAGGCGGCCGCGTGGTGCTGAGCGCCGGCGCGGCGAACCGCCTGCTGGAGCAGGCCGTGGCCGGCCAGGGCGGTGCCACCACGATGGTGGCCGGCGCGGACGGCAGCGTGCGGCTGGTCGCCGCCGGCGGCACGGTGCAGGCCGGGTCCGGCCGCATCGAGGTGCAGGGCAGCACGGTGGACCTGTCCGGCCAGCTGCAGGCGTCCGGGGCGCAGGCCGGGCGCATCGACGTGTCGGGCGACTACGTCGCGCAATCGGGCACGCTGGCCGCCACGGCCAGCGCCGGCCGGGGTGGTGCCATCACGGTGCAGGGCGACAGCGTCGTGCAGACGGCCTATGCCCGCGTGCAGGCCGATGGCGTGAGCGGCGGCTCGGTGCGCATCGAAGGCGACCGCACCGTGTATTCATCGGCCGGCATCAGCGCGCAGGGTGCACAGGGCGCCGGCGGCGACATCGCGGTCACCGCGCAGAGCGTGCAGCTGCGCGCCGCGCAGGTGGATGCCAGCGGCGCGACCGGCGGCGGCCGGGTGCGCATCGGCGGCGGTTTCCACGGCGCCGATGCGGATCTGGCCAATGCGCAGACCGTCGGCGTGAACGGCACCACCGTGCTGCGCGCCGATGCGAAGTCGCAGGGCGATGGCGGTGAGGTCGTGGTGTGGTCGGATGGCAAGACCACCTATGCCGGCCAGCTCAGCGCCCGCGGCGGCGCTGCGGGCGGCAACGGCGGCCAGGCCGAGGTGTCCGGCAAGGGCGACCTGCTGTTCGCCGGCGGTGCCGACCTGGGCGCGCCGAAGGGCACGGCGGGCCGGCTGCTGCTCGACCCGCGCAACATCATCGTCGACGAGACCGGCACCTCGGTGGCGGCACTGCAGCTGGACGACCCGACGCCCGACACCACCAGCGGCTTCGGCAGCGTGGCCCAGGTGCTGGGCAACGGCAACGTGGTCATCACCGCGCCGAAGGCCGACACCGGTGCCACCGCGGACACCGGCGCGGTCTACCTGTTCGACAGCAAGACCGGTGCGCTGCTGAGCAACCTGCGCGGCAGCCATGCCGGCGACCAGGTCGGCAGCGCCGGCGTGCAGGTGCTGGCCAACGGCCACTACCTGGTGCTGAGCCCCGAGTACGGCACGGTGACCGGCGTCAACACCCTCGACCCGGCCGCCAGCAGCGACCCGGGCACCTATGCGCTGAAGACCAACCAGACGGTCTCCGCCGGTGCGATCACCTGGCAGAACGGCAGCGGCCAGGCCGGCGCCGGCAGCCTGGTGAGCAGCGCCAACAGCCTGGTGGGCAGCACGGCGAACACCGACACCGTGGTGCGCTACACCTACAGCGGCAGCACCGCCGTGAACAGCGGCGTGCTCACCATCACGGCCAACGACCGCCTGGGCGATGTGGCCACCTACGACACCTGGGGCGGTGTCGCGCACGCGGGCACCACGCAGGTCTACACGCTGGACGACGGCAACCTCGCCATCGCCAACGCGCAGTGGTTCAACGGCCGCGGCGCGGTGGCGTGGATGAACGCGGCCACCGGCGCCCTGGTGGGCGGCGGCAGCGGTGCCGAGGTCTCGGCCTCGGTGGCGCTGGTCGGCAGCACCGGCATGCGCTCGCGCGCCGTGGTGGCCACCGATGCGCAGGGCGACCAGGTCTACGTCACGGGGATGAACACCTCGCTGCCATCCCTGAAGTTCAACAACAGCGGCGTCAACGTGCGCACCCTCGTGCCGGGCGGTGCCGGCGATGCGGTGGGCAGCAGCGTCACGCTGCTGCCGGGCGGCGGCTACGTGGTCGGCAGCCCGACCTGGAGCAACGGCGGCACCGTGTACGCGGGCGCGGTCACGTGGTCGGGGGCCGGCGGGGTCGCCGGCGCGGTGTCGGGCAGCAACAGCGTCGTCGGCACCCATGCGTTCGACTTCGTCGGCAGCGGCGGCATCACGAAGGTGGACAGCAGCGGCGCGAACTACGTCATCGCGAGCCCCTATTGGGCCGCCGACAACAACGCCGCGGCGGGCAAGTTCGTCGACAACGCGCCGAACGGCGCGGTCACCTGGGTGGACGGCAGCACCGGCCATGCCTTCGGCGAAAGCGGTACCGGCGCGGTGGTGAGCAGCAGCAACAGCCTGGTCGGCAACGCCGGCGACGCGCTGGGCGCGCGCTCGAACAGCAGCTCGTCGCTGACGGCGCGCGACAGCAACGTCACCAATCCCTGCTGCACCAACACCACCACCTATGCCACCCGACTGGTGGCCGGCCAGAGCGGTGTCATCTCGCTGGCCAACGGCAACTACCTGGTGGTGGACACCTCGTGGAACGGCGGCGCCGGCTCGGTGACCTTCTTCACCGGCGCGACCGGCGGCGCGGGCGTCGTGTCCGCCTCCAACAGCCTGGTGGGCGGCACCGCGAACGACCGTGTCGGCAGTTCGGTGGTCGAGCTCTCCGGCAGCCACTACGCGGTGGTCTCACCGGACTGGGACAACACCGGCGCCGTCGATGCCGGCGCGGTGACGCGCGGCTCCGGCACCACCGGCATCACCGGCACGGTCTCGGCCAGCAACAGCCTGGTGGGCACCGACGGCTATGAAAAGGTCGGCTCCGGCGGTGTGCTGGCCGTGGGGGCCACCGGCGCCGACGGCCTGCGCAGCGACTACCTCGTGCTGAGCCCCCATTGGGGCAACCGTGGCAACAGCGCCACCTCGACGGTGGCGTACGGCGCGGTCACCTGGGTGGCCGGCGCCACCGGCCAGGCGTTCGGCGAATCGGCCGCCGGCGCGGCGGTGTCGTCCGCCAACAGCCTGGTGGGCAGCCACGCCGGCGACTATGTCGGCAGCTACCACTATGCCGACACGCGGGCGCTCGGCGCCTGGGACGGGGCGGCCTACCAGCTCAGCGGCGCCTGGACCGCGGCGCTCACCAATGGCGTCGAGGTGATGGCCAACGGCGACTACATCGTGCGCAGCGCCAGCTGGGACGGTGGCAAGGGCGCCGTCACCTGGGGCGCCGGCAGCAGCGGCGTGGCCGGGGCGGTGTCGTCCACCAACAGCCTGGTGGGCAGCACCGGCGATGTCTACACCAACGTGGTCACCTCGGGCATCTCACGCAACGGCTACAGCGTCACCGACACGCAGATCCAGCTGACCACCACCGGGGACCACGTGGGCCTGCTCGGTGAAGCGCTGACCAACGGCAACTATGTGGCGATCAGCCCGTTCTGGAACAGTGGCGCGGGCGCGATCACGTGGATCGGCGCGGGCCAGCGCACCGGGGTGGTCGGCGCGTCCAACAGCGTCGTGGGCAGCACCAGCGATGTGTTCAGCAACGCCCAGCACACCACGCTCGTGTCCACTGGCGACCGGCTCGGCTCGCTGGCCTCCACCACGTGGACGTCGGTGGTCATCAGCGAGGGCACGAAGAACGGCAACACCTACACGAATGCCAGCGTGCGGCCCCTCGGCCCGCGTTCGTTCGCCACCACCTACACGCCGACCAACGGCGTTGGCACCAGCCCGGGCGCGCTGACACCGGTGAACGCGGCCATCGTCGAAGAGTGGGGCTATGTGGCCACGGGCTTCGTTTACAACGGCTACCCGATCGTCAAGGAACTGTCCAACGGCAACCTGCTGGTGGCCAGCCCCAGTTGGCACAACGGTGGCGCAGCGCAGGCCGGTGCGGTGACGTGGATCAACGGCGCCACCGGCCAGTTGTCCAACGGCCATTCGGGCGGTGCGCTGGACGCCACCAACAGCCTGGTGGGCAGCCATGCGGGCGACCTCATCGGTTATCGCCTGCTGCTCGAAGGCGCGGTGGAGCTGAACAATGGCAACTTCCTGCTGGTGAACCCGCAGTGGTATGACGAGCGCGGCGCCGTCACCTGGGGCAGCGGCACGGCCGGTGTCACCGGCACCCTCTCCGCGGCCAACAGCCTGGTGGGCGAGCAGGCCTCGGGCTCGATCGGCCTGCTGGCGCCGAACGTCACCGGCAACATCACCTATATCGCTGGTCGAGGCTTCACCTCCGACATGGTGCTCCGCACCTCCGACCATCTTGGCGACCGGGTCGGTTCGAGCGGCATCACGCTGCTGTCGGACGGCAATGCGGTGATCGCCTCGGCGATGTGGCACCAGGATTCGCAGGCGCAGGCTTGGGACGGTGCCTCGACGCCCACCTCGTACGGCGCCGCGACGTGGATCAACGGCGCCACCGGTCACCTGATCGACGGCAGCAGCGGCGGCGTGGTGAGCGCGGCCAATTCACTGGTGGGCAGCCAGCATGGCGACGCGGTGGCCTACAACCCGCTGGTGGACAGCTGGAACGGTGGCGTGCACTACGAGTCGTCCGGCGTCACGGCGCTGGCCGGCGGGCGCTACGTGGTGGCCAGCCCGTGGTGGTCCGACGGCGGCGTCGCCCAGGTCGGCGCGGTGACCTTCGGCGCGGCCGGCGGCATCGCCGGCGCCGTGAGCGGCGCCAACAGCCTCATCGGCGCGACGGCGGGCGACCAGGTCGGCCTGTCACGCACCTACTACGACCCCTACACCTGGTACCCGACCCATGATGCGGGCGTGCAGGTGGTGATCAAGGGCGGCAGCACGAACTACTACGTGCGCTCCTTCAACTGGACCAACCGCAACGACCACGCCAACGGCGGCGCCGGGGCGGGCGCCGTCACCTGGGTGGACGGCAGCACGGGCCATGCCTATGGCGAAAGCAGCACCGGTGCGGTGGTCTCGGTGCGCAACAGCCTGGTCGGCAGCTTCGCGGGCGACGGCGTGGGCTCGTACTACCAGGCGCTGACACGCGACGTGAACGGCACCGTGGTGGCCACCGGCGACGTGCTGCTGTTCAGCAACATCACCTACTGCGGCCTGCCCGACGTGGGCGCGGTGACGCTGCTTTCCGGCCTGCAGGGCGCGAGCGGGCCCCTCAGCTGGCGCAACAGCGTGATCGGCTTCGCCTCGGCCGCGGCCGGCCTGCGCACCACCGCGCCGGATGATTACGGCCACCTCACCGACATCCATGCCACGCTGTTGCCCACCGCGGTCGGCAGCGCCGAGGCGGTGGCCTGGCGTCCGTTCCTGTGGGCCTCGCCGAATGCCGACAGCGGCCTGAACGGCAGCAGCGCGATGGCGATCACGCTGCTGCGCGACGATGCCACGCAGCCGCATGCGGTGGATGACGTCAACGCAATGAACGGCCACGCCAACTGGAGCGGCAGCGCCTACGTCAACGACAACGCCGCCTACAACGCGGTGGGCGGCAACACCGCCAACGGCCTGCTCGGTTTCAGCGCGCTGACCGGCGGCGACGTGGTCATCACGCCGCAGGCGATCACCGGCCTGCTGAACACCGGCACCGACGTGACGCTGCAGGCCAGCAACGACATCACCGTGCTGCGCGACATCACCACCTCGGCCAACGGCCAGGGCGGTGACCTGACGCTGGAAGCCGGCCGCTCGGTGCACCTGAACGCCAACATCACCACCGACAACGGCAGCCTCTTCGTCTACGCGAACCAGCGGGCCGCGGCCGGCGTGGTGGATGCCGACTGCGCCAGCTGCACCGCCGAGATCGTGCAGCAGGCCGGCACGCACGTGAACGCCGGCACCGGCAGCGTCGGCTTCACGCTGCTGAACGGCGACGACAAGACCTACCACGATGCCGGCGACGTCCGGGTGGCCTCGATCGATGCGGCCACCATCGGCATCACGAACCAGGGCGTCGACCTCAACAGCTGGGGCCGCGGCATCCGCTTCCAGGAAGGCGCGACGCTGGGCAGCAGCGCCACGCAGCAGATCACGCTCTACGCCCATGGCGACATCGGCCACGGCGGCGGCGTCGGGCTGCAGAACGACACGCGCTTCGTCGGCGGCAGCAACAGCCGCCTCGTGATCGCCGGCTCGGTGACCAGCGAGGCGGCCGAGTTCGGCTTCAACAACGGCAACGGCACCGGCCTGTCGATGACCGGCGGCGAGATGATCGACATCCTCACGCGCTCGAGCGGCTTCGGCACGGTGCAGTTCGGCCGCGACGACCAGGCCGCGCTGACCTCGGTGAACAACCTCGGGTTTGCCGGCGTGACGGCGAACGCCGACCTGCGGGTGCAGGCCGGCACGGGCGGCATGTCGCTCGGCGGCTCGGTGCAGTACGACGAAACCGGCCACCGGTTGACGCTGGCGGTGCGCGACGGCGAGATGCGCTTCGGCAGCAACGCCGGTCTCGTGGGCCAGGGCGCGGTGATCGAACTGCTGGCCGACGGCCAGAACAGCACGGTGGTGCAGAACAGCGGCGCGGTGATCCATGCCGACCAGCTGCTGCTCAGCGGCAGCGGCGCGGCGGACCTGCGCGACGGCGACAACACCCTCGGCACGCTGGCCGGCAACATCGGCCAGGCGCAGGTGACGGTGTTCAGCGGCCCCCTCACGGTGGGCACCATTGCCGGTGTCGACGGCCTGACCACCCAGACCGGCCAGTTCTTGCGCACCACCGACGCCAACGGCGACGTGGTGCTCGACCACGCGGTGCAGAACGCCAGTGGCGACCTGACGATCGTCGCCGCGCGCCACTTCGTCAACAACGTCGGCACCCTGGGGCTCGACCCGGGCAGTGGCCGCTACCTCGTCTACTCGAGCAACCCGACCGGCACGGTCGAGGGCGTCAGCGGGTACTCGAAGCATTACAACCAGGCCTACAGCGGCAATGCGCCGGGCTATGCGACGAGCGGCAACTGGTTCCTCTACAGCATCGCGCCGACGCTGACCGCCTCGGTCGGGTCCGGTTCGACCATCACCTATGGCCAGAGCGGCGCGGCGCCCGGCGTCAGCCTCACCGGCTTCATCGACGGCGACAGCGAAGCCAGCGCCACCAGCGGCAGCCTGGACACCAGCTTCAGCAGCTACACCGCCAGCGGTGCCGGCTTCATCCCGGTGGGCACCTACACGGTGAGCCTGAACGGCCAGGGCACGTTCACCAACAGCCTGGGCTACCAGGTCGTCGTCAACACCGGCAGCAGTGCGCTGACGGTGCAGGCCAAGCAGCTCCACATCGGCGGCCTCAGCGCCAACGGCAAGGTCTACGACGGCACCACCACCACCACGGTGAGCGGCACCGCCAGCCTGCAGGCCGGCGGCGCCACCACCGGCGATGGCCGGGCGATGAACGGCGATGGCGTCAGCGTCAGCGGCACGGCGAGCGGCGCCTTTGCCGACCGCCATGCCGGCACGGCCAAGAGCGTCACGCTCAGCGGCCTGACGCTGAGCGGTGCGGACGCCGGCAACTACGTCATCAGCACCCAATCGGTCACCGCCGACATCACCGCCAAGACCCTCGACGTGAGCGGCCTCACCGCCGCGGCCAGCAAGGTGTACGACGGCAACACCGCCGCGGTGGTCAGCGGCACCGGCAGCTTCGCGAGCCAGGCCGTGGGCCAGGGCACCGCCCAGGACGGCAAGGCCTACACGGTGGACAGCGTGTCGCTCACCGGCACGGCCACCGGCACCTACAACAGCGCCCACGTGGCCACTGCGAGCAGCGTGGCCTTCGGCGGCCTGACGCTCACCGGCAGCGAGGCCGGCAACTACGTGCTGGCATTCGGCAGCCAGGCCGCGACGGTCACGCCGAAGGCGCTCGACGCCAGCGGCCTGGCCGCTGGGAGCAAGGCGTACGACGCCACCACGGCGGCCGCGCTCATCGGCACGGCCGCGCTCAGCGGCAACGGCACCACGGCCGGAGACGGCCGCTACGTGGCGGGCGACAGCGTGGGCCTCACCGGCACGCCGGTGGGCACCTTCACCAATGCCAACGCTGGTACCGGCCGCACGGTCAACGTCAGCGGGCTCACCCTCACCGGCGCGAGCGCGGGCGACTACACGCTGAACCCCCTGAGCCTGCAAGCCAACATCGACAAGCGCACGGTCGTGGTGATGGCCGACGACCAGTCGAAGACCTACGGCGATGCCGACCCCACGCTGACCTTCGGCGTCGGCGGCCTGGGGCTGGTGGGCGGCGACACCGCGGCCACCGTGTTCACCGGTGCGCTCGTCACCCAGACCGGCAGCGCAGCGACCGCCGGCACGCATGCCATCAACGCGGGCACGTTGACCGTCAGCAACGCCAACTACCAACTGGGCGCTTTCAACAGCGGCACGCTGACCGTGGCGAAGGCAGCGCTCACGGTGACGGCGGACAACCAGTCCAAGACGTACGGTGACACCGATCCGACGCTGACCTACACCGCGAACAGCGCGCAACTCAAGTACAACGACACGGCCAGCGTGGTGAGCGGCGTGAACCTGAGCACCGCGACCGGTGCGCAGGCCACGGCCGGCACGCATGCCATCACCGGCAGCGGCGGCGTGGCGTCGAACTACGACGTGACCGTGCAGAGCGGCACGTTGACCGTGGCGCAGGCGGCGCTCACCGTGACGGCCGACGACAAGGCGAAGACCTACGGCGACAACGACCCGGCGCTGAGCTATACGGTCAACACCGCGCAGCTGAAGTACAGCGACACGGCGGCGGCGGTGAGCGGTGTGAACCTGAGCACCGCCACCGGTGCGCAGGCCACCGCCGGCACGCATGCGATCACCGGCACGGGCACGGCGTCGAACTACGACGTGACGGTGCAGAGCGGCACGTTGACGGTCGCCAAGGCGGCCCTCACGGTGACCGCCGACGACCAGTCGAAGACGTATGGCGACAACGATCCGACGCTGAGCTACACCGCGAACGCGTCGCAGTTGAAGTACAACGACACGGCGTCGGTCGTGAGCGGCGTGAACCTGAGCACCGCCACTGGTGCGCAGGCGACGGCCGGCACGCATGCGATCACCGGCAGCGGTGGCGTGGCATCGAACTACGACGTGACGGTGCAGGGTGGCACGTTGACGGTGGCGAAAGCCTCGCTCACGGTGACCGCCGATGACAAGTCGAAGACCTACGGCGACACCGATCCGACGCTGACCTACACGGCAAACGCATCGCAGCTGAAGTACAACGACACGGCCAGCGTGGTGAGCGGCGTGAACCTGAGCACCGTGACCGGTGCGCAGGCCACGGCCGGCACGCATGCCATCACCGGCAGCGGCGGTGTGGCGTCGAACTACGACGTGACGGTGCAGAGCGGCACGTTGACGGTGGCGAAGGCGGCCCTCACCGTGACGGCCGACGACAAGTCGAAGACGTACGGCGACAACGACCCGACGCTGAGCTACACCGCGAACACCGCGCAACTCAAGTACAACGACACCACCAGCGTGGTGAGCGGCGTGAACCTGAGCACCGTGACCGGTGCGCAGGCGACGGCCGGCACGCATGCCATCACCGGCAGCGGCGGTGTGGCGTCGAATTACGACGTGACGGTGCAAAGCGGCACGTTGACGGTCGCCAAGGCCGCGCTGACCGTGACCGCCGACGCCAAGTCGAAGACCTATGGCGATGCCGATCCGACGCTGAGCTACACCGCGAACGCATCGCAGTTGAAATACAACGACACCACCAGCGTGGTGAGCGGCGTGAACCTGAGCACCGCCACCGGTGCCCAGGCGACCGCCGGCACGCATGCCATCACCGGCGGCGGTGGGGTGGCGTCGAACTACGACGTGACGGTGCAAAGCGGCACGTTGACGGTCGCGAAGGCGGCCCTCACGGTGACGGCCGACGACAAGGCGAAGACCTACGGCGACAACGACCCGACGCTGAGCTACACCGCGAACGCATCGCAGCTGAAGTACAACGACACGGCGTCGGTCGTGAGCGGCGTGAACCTGAGCACCGTGACCGGTGCGCAGGCCACGGCCGGCACGCACGCTATCACCGGCAGCGGCGGTGTGGCGTCGAACTACGACGTGACGGTGCAAAGCGGCACGTTGACCGTGGCGAAGGCTGCGCTCACGGTGACGGCCGATGACAAGTCGAAGACCTATGGCGACAACGACCCGGCGCTGAGCTACACCGCCAACGCCTCGCAGTTGAAGTACAGCGACACGGCATCCGTCGTGAGCGGCGTGAACCTGAGCACCGCGACCGGTGCGCAGGCGACGGCCGGCACGCATGCCATCACCGGCAGCGGCGGCGTGGCGTCGAACTACGACGTCACGGTGCAGAGCGGCACGTTGACGGTGGCGAAGGCGGCTCTCACCGTGACGGCCGACGACAAGTCGAAGACCTACGGCGACACCGACCCGGCGCTGACCTACACCGTCAACAACGCTCAGCTGAAGTACAGCGACACGGCGGCGGCGGTGAGCGGCGTGAACCTGAGCACCGCCACCGGTGCGCAGGCGACCGCCGGCACGCACGCCATCACCGGCAGCGGTGGCGTGGCATCGAACTACGACGTGACGGTGCAGGGTGGCACGTTGACGGTGGCGAAAGCCTCGCTCACGGTGACCGCCGATGACAAGTCGAAGACCTACGGCGACACCGACCCGGCGCTGAGCTACACCGTCAACAACGCTCAGCTGAAGTACAGCGACACGGCGGCGGTCGTGAGCGGCGTGAACCTGAGCACTGTGACCGGTGCGCAGGCCACCGCCGGCACGCATGCCATCACCGGCAGCGGCGGTGTGGCATCGAACTACGACGTGACGGTGCAGGGCGGCACGTTGACGGTCGCGAAGGCGGCCCTCACGGTGACGGCCGACGACCAGTCGAAGACCTACGGCGACACCGACCCGGCGCTGAGCTACACGGTGAACACCGCGCAGCTGAAGTACAGCGACACGGCGGCGGCGGTGAGCGGCGTGAACCTGAGCACCGCGATCGGTGCGCAGGCCACGGCCGGCACGCATGCCATCACCGGCAGCGGCGGTGTGGCGTCGAACTACGATGTGACGGTGCAGAGCGGCACGTTGACGGTCGCCAAGGCCGCGCTGACCGTGACCGCCGATGACAAGTCGAAGACCTACGGCGACACCGACCCGACGCTGAGCTACACGGTGAACGCCGCGCAGTTGAAGTACGACGACACCGCCGGCGTGGTGAGCGGCGTGACCCTGAGCACCGCGACCGGTGCGCAGGCCACCGCCGGCACCCACCTGATCGATGCCAGCGGGGGCGTGGCCGACAACTACGTGGTGACGGCGCTGGACGGCACGTTGTCCGTCGACAAGGCGCGTCTGGACGTCGCGGCCAATCACCAGAGCAAGACGGCCGGCGAGGCCGATCCCGCGCTGACCTGGCGGCTTGCCGACCCCTCGCAACTGAAGTACGGCGACACCGCCGCGGTGGTGCAGGGCCTGGTGCTGAGCGCGCCGACGGGGGCTGGCCTGGCACCGGGCGACTACGTGATCCACGCCAGCGGCGGCAGCGCCGGCAACTACGCGCTGGTGCGTGCCGACGGTGTGCTGACGGTGGCGCCGTCGCCCAGCATCAAGGCGGAGAACCTGACCGTGCAGGCCGGCGGCAACGCCACCGGCACCGGCACCGGCACCGGCACCCCGGCGGTCCGTGCCAGCGTGGGGGTGCCCGCCAGCAGCGCCGCGGCACCGGGCGCGCCGGGTTCGCTGGTGGTGGTGGGCGGCGGCCTGAGCGGCGGGGCCGGCTCGTCCGCGGCCAGCAGCACCCCCGGCGGCGGCCTGGACGGGAGTGCCGGTGCCTCGGCCGCACGTTCGCCGCTGATCGCCCTGCGGCCGTCGGCGCAGGTCGAGGCCCCGGCCTGGCAGTCGATCAACGTGCCGGTGGGCAGCAGCTTCCAGCATGCGCCCGAGGCCGAGGTGCGCTTCTCGGCGACGCTGGCCGACGGCAGCCCCCTGCCGGCCTGGCTGTCGATCGACCCGGCCACCGGCACGCTCAGCGGCACGCCGCCGCAGGGCGCACCGGCCTCGCTGCAGGTGCTGGTGAAGGCCCGCAGCGAGACCGGCGGCGAGGCCCGCACGCAGGTCAACCTGGCCGTGCAGTGACCTTGGCGGCCGGGCACGCCGGGGCCGGGTAACGCCGGACCCGCAGCGCCCTGGCCGCGGCCACCACCGCGGCGATCACCGCGGCCATCACGGCGAACCCGAGGCCACGTTGCAGCGCCGGCAGCGCGCGCAGGATCGCGGCCACCGCAAGGACCGCAGGTGCACGGACCGCAGCCGCTGCCACCACGGCCGCGGCGGCACCAGCAGCACCTGCACCTCGTCGCCATCGGCGGGGGCGTGCAGGGCCAGCCAGCCGGTGTGCGCCACCGTCTGCGCCTCGCCTTCACCCAAGGCGTGCTGCGGCACGTGCATGCGCTCGGCCAGCCACTGCGGCGGCGCTTCCATCCGCACCTGGCCGCGGGCGACGAAGACGGTGGTGCCGGCCGGCACCACGCGGGCGAACACGTGGCCGGGGCGCAGGATCTCGAGGGGTGGGCGGGCGGTCATCGGCGGGCCTTTCGAGCGGTGGTGGCGGTGCCTTCACTGTGTCGCGCGGCGGTGTTCCGGCCCAGGCACAACGGCGACGCATTCCGATCGCAACAGCGCGCCGGCCGCGCCGCTGTTGCGACCACAATCGCCGCAGGCTGTATCTGTTCTGCCCAGGGCCGCTGCGGCACGATCGGGGGAACCGCCATGACGTTGCCGCTCTACCGCTCCATCGCCGACCACTACCTGCAGGCCATCCAGCTCGGCACGCTGCAGCCCGGCGAACGCTTCCCCTCGGTGCGCACGCTGATGCAGCGCCACGGGGTCAGCCTCGCCACCGCCCTCGGCGCCTGCCGCCACCTCGAGGACGGCGGCTGGCTGCATGCGCGCCCGCGCGCCGGCTACTTCGTGCAGCGGCCGCGCCGCAGCAGCTTGCAGGTGCCGGGTCGGCCTGCGCCGCCGGCGCGACCCGACCCAGCGGCCTACGTCGGCATCCACGCCCGCGTCAGCGAGCTGCTCGCGATGGCACAGGCCGCGCCGGTGACGGCCGACTTCTCGCTCGCCGTCGGCGAGGCCTCGCTGTACCCCACCGAGGCCCTGCAGCGCATCATGCGGCGCCAGTTGCGCGAGCAGCCGCAGATGCTGGGGACGATGCTGCGCGAACACGGCCATGCGCCGCTGCGGGCCGCGCTGGCGCAGCGCATGCTGGCGCGCGGCGTGCACCTGGCGGCGCAGGACATCGTCGTCACGCACGGCTGCATCGAGGCGCTGAACCTGGCGCTGCGCGCGGTGACGCAGCCGGGCGACACGGTGGCGGTCGAGTCGCCGACGTTCTACGGCGTGCTGCAGGTGCTGGAGAGCCTGGGCCTGCGCGCGCTCGAGATCCCGACCGACCCGGTGCGCGGCCTGTCGCTGGACGCGCTGGCCTGGGTGCTGCGCGACGGCCTGGGCGATGTCGGTCCCGCCGGCAGCGCCACCGGGCTGAAGGCGGTGGTGGCCATGCCCACGCTGCACAACCCGCTCGGCTGTGTCATGACCGACGACGACAAGCAGCGCCTGGTGGCGCTGTGCGCACGCCACCGCGTCGCGTTGATCGAAGACGACCTCTATGCCGAGATGGCCGCCGACGACCGCCCGCTGCGGCCGGCCAAGGCCTTCGACACCGACGGCAGCGTCATCTACTGCACGTCGCTGAACAAGACGCTGGCGCCGGGCCTGCGGCTGGGCTGGCTGGCCGGCGGGCGCTGGCAGGCGCGCATCGAGATGCTGAAGTACAGCCAGACCCGCTTCGGCGAACTGCTGCCGCAGAGCGTCGCGGCCGAGTTCATCGCCAGCCCGGCCCACGAGCGCCACCTGCGCCGGCTGCGCGAGCGGCTCACGGTGCAGCGCGAGCAGCTGGCCGATGCGGTGGCCACGCTGTTCCCGCCCGGCACGCGCTGCCACCTGCCCGAAGGCGGGCTGATGCTGTGGGTGCAGTTGCCCGCCGGCACGTCGTCGCGGCAACTGTTCGAACGGGCGCTCGCAGCCGGCATCCGCGTGCTGCCGGGCCCGATGTTCTCGAACGGCCAGGCGTTCGACGACTGCCTGCGGCTCACCGCCGGGGCGCCGCTGCAAGGCGAACGGCTGCAGGCGCTGCAGGCGCTCGGGCGGCTCGCGGCGGCACCGCCGCTGGCGTGACGGAACACCGGGCACGGCCGGGAAAGTCCTGCTGCCGCCCGCGCCGCCGTGCGTCGATACCGGGAAGGTCTCCAGCCTCAACAGCAGTAGCAGGTGTCCCGATGGTGAAGCAGCGATTCCAGAACTGGCGCATTGGCGCGCGGCTCGGCGCGGGGTTCGCCGTCGTGCTCTGCGTGATGCTGGCGATGGCGGCGCAGATGGGCTGGGTGGTGTCGCGCCTGAGCAGCGCGCACTCGGCGGTGGAGGCGATCAACCAGCGCCATGACACCTTCGTGCGCTGGAGCACGCTGGTGCAGTTGAACCTGTCGCGGGCGCTGTCGCTGGCGCAGTCGGGCTACCACGACGGCCTGGCCGCTTCGACCGAGCCGCTGATGAAGGCCACCAGCCAGCAGATCACGCAGCTGCAGGAGCAGGTGAAGACCGGCCTGGCGACCGCGGACGAACGGCGCCTGTTCGCCACGATCGGCCAGCGCCGCAAGGCCTACGTCGAGCTGCGCACGCAGGTGATGGAACGGTTCAAGGCCGGCGACGTGCCGGCCGCGCAGCAACTGGTCGACGGGCCCATGGGCGCTGCCGCGCAGGCCTACCTGGCCGCGCTGGCGGCGATGGAACAGGCGCTGCAGGCCGACCGCGCCGACACGCTGCAGGTGGCCCACGAGCGTGCGCGCAGCGCGTATGCCTGGCTGGCCGCAATGGCACTGCTGGCGCTGGCGGTGGGGGGCACCGTGGCGTGGCGGCTCGGCCGCTACATCACGCGGCCGCTGGCCGCGGCGGTGCAGACGGCCCGCCGCATCGCCGCGGGTGACCTGTCGGTGGCGCTGCCCGAGCGGCCCGGCCATGACGAACTGGGCGAGCTGCAGCAGGCGCTGGCGGCGATGCAGGCGCAGCTGCGCGAGCTGGTCGGCCGCATCCGCCACAGCACCGCGTCGATCGGCGTGGCCAGCGGCGAGATCGCCGCCGGCAGCCACGACCTCTCGGTGCGCACCGAGGACACCGCGAGCAAGCTGCAGCAGGCGGCCAGCAGCATGGAGCTGCTCACCGCCACCGTCGGCGAGACCGCGGCCTCCGCGCGCACCGCACGCGACCTGGCCGGCAACACGCTCGACGTGGCCGAGCGCGGCGGCCAGGTGGTGCGCGATGTCGTCAGCACGATGGGCACGATCCAAGACAGCGCCCGCCGCATCGCCGACATCATCGGCACCATCGATGCGATCGCGTTCCAGACCAACATCCTGGCGCTGAACGCGGCGGTCGAATCGGCCCGGGCGGGCGAACACGGCCGCGGCTTCGCGGTGGTGGCCGGGGAGGTGCGCGGCCTGGCACAGCGCAGCGCCGACGCGGCCCGCGAGATCAAGGCCCTGATCCATGCCAGCGTCGAACGGGTCGACGTGGGCACCCGGCTGGTCGACCAGGCCGGTGCGACGATGCAGGACATCGTCGGCAGCGTGCACCGCGTCAGCGACCTCATCGCCGAGATCACCACCGTGGCCGCCGAGCAGAGCGATGGACTGCAGCGTGTCAACGCCGCGGTGGCCGCGCTGGACCGGGCCACGCAGCAGAACGCCGCGCTGGTGGAACAGTCGGCCGCGTCGGCCGAGAGCCTGCGCGAGCAGTCGGCCGGGCTGCAGGCGATGGTGGGACGCTTCACGGTGACGTGACCGGCGCCGGACGGGCCCGGGCACCGGTCTTGCCCGAGGGTGCCATGCGCGCGGTGCACACCGCCGCGCCCTGCCGCCCCGAGGAGACCCCATGCGCTGTCCGTCCCTGCCCGTTGCCGCGATCACCTGCCTGTCGTGGACGCTGGCCCTGCCTGCCCAGGCGCAGCAGGGCGACGGCACCGACGTCGCGGTGCAGGCGCATGTCTTCAAGCCGGCGAAGGTCGAGCCGACGCCGGCGCGCATCGCGCAGCTGAAGGCTCCGCCCGGATTCCGCGTCAGCGTGTACGCGCGGGGGCTGAAGAATGCACGCGTCATCGCGGTGGCCCCTGACGGGCGGGTGTACGTGAGCCGGCGCGACACCGGCGACGTGCTGATGCTGGAGGACCGCGACGGTGACGGCGTGGCCGATGGCGCGCCGCGCAAGGTGCTGCACCGTGCCGGCGCGCACGGGCTGGCGATCCGCGACCGCACGCTGTACCTGGTCACCGTCAAGGAGCTGTACGCGGCGCCGCTGCAGCCCGACGGCACGGTGGGCGAACCGGTGCTGCTGTTCGGCGACCTGCCCGATGCCGGCCAGCACGCCAACCGCACCCTCGCGTTCGGACCCGACGGCATGCTTTACATCAGCGTCGGCTCGACCTGCAATGCCTGCAACGAGAGCAACCCCGAGAACGCGACGCTGCTGCGCGCCAGCCCCGATGGCAAGTCGCGCACGATCTTCGCGCGCGGGCTGCGCAACACCATCGGCTTCGACTGGCATCCGGGCACCGGCGAGCTGTGGGGCATGGACCATGGCATCGACGACCTGGGCGACAACGAGCAGCCCGAGGAGCTGAACCGCCTCGAGCTGGGCAGGCAGTACGGCTGGCCCCACATCTGGGGCAGCGGCGGCGAGAACCCGCAGAGCACGCCCGAGGGCGAGATCACCAAGGCCCAGTGGAAAGCGCAGAGCGTGCCGATGGTGCTGGGCTACACGGCGCATGCCGCGCCGATGCAGATGGTGTTCGCCAAGGCCGGCGGCGGCTTCCCGGCCGAGTACGCCGGCGACGCCTTCGTGACGATGCGCGGCTCGTGGAACCGCAGCAAGGCCTCGGGCTACGAGATCGTGCGCATCCGTTTCCAGAACGGCGTGCCGCAGCGTTTCGAGCCGTTCGTCACCGGCTTCCTCACCGACGGCGGGCGCACCCACATCGCCCGGCCGATGGGCCTGGCCTGGGCCCGCGACGGCGCGCTGCTGATGGCCGACGATGCCAACGGCGTGGTCTACCGGGTCGCCTACGGACAGGGCGCGGCCCCGGCCGCCGAGCTGGCCCCGACGCCGAAGGAGGCGATGGTCCGCCAGGCCGCGCAGGGCGTGGGCGTGCCGCTCGCGAAGGACCGGCCCGAGACGACGCCCCGCGACGGCGCCGCGCCGCTGCAGGTCACCGCACCGACGCTGCCGGCCGACGCACCCATGCCGGCCAAGCACAGCGAATACGCCGAAGGGGTGTCGCCGGCGCTGTCGTGGAACGCGCTGCCCGGCGCGAAGAGCTATGCGATCGTGGTGGAGGATCCCGATGCACGGCCGGTCACGCCGTTCGTCCACTGGGTGGCCTGGAACATTCCGGCCGCCGTCACGCAACTGCCCGAGGGCCTGCAGGAACAGCCGCGCCTCACCGACCCCGAGGGCCTGATGCAGGGCCGCACCAGCCGGGGTTCGATCGGCTACTTCGGGCCCCGACCGCCGGTGGGCGACCCGCCGCACGCCTACCACTTCCAGGTCTTCGCGCTCGACACCGTGCTGGCCCTGCCGTTCGGCGCCGGCCGCGATGAACTGCTCGCCGCGATGCGCGGTCACGTGCTGGCGAAGGGCACGCTGGTGAGCCGCTACCAGCAGACGGTGAAGCCGATGAAGTGAGCACGGCGCGGGAGGCCGTGTGGGGACGGCACCGTGGTCCCCCCGACAGGAATCGAACCTGTATCTGGCGCTTAGGAGGCGCCCGTTCTATCCATTGAACTACGGGGAGCGGCCGCGAGGGCGGGCGGATTGTAGTGGGGTGGCGGGCGTTCCCGGCCCGGGCCGAACTGGCCGGTGTTGACGGGGCAATTAGCCGGTTGGGCAAAAGC